>ENA-UOJJ01000019-UOJJ01000019.1-human-gut-metagenome-genome-assembly--contig:-CS66-NODE-19-length-278148-cov-22.712905_pt1 | contig 278148 bp, 227 predicted proteins | sample MGYA00242343_ERZ723890 | MGnify/ENA metagenome assembly ERZ723890
AAATCGGAATAAATCGGGAATCGGAATAATCAATATTATTCTGTTTTCGGAATAAAATAGATCTTGTTTTTTATAATCGTCTTTTACATTGTAATGTTATTATTGAACTTAAGAATGATGAGTTCAAACATGAGGATTTAGGACAGCTTAATGCTTATGTAGGATATTATAAGAAAAATGAAATGACAGAGGGAGATAATCCTCCAGTAGGAATCCTGCTTTGTACAGATAAAGGTTCTCAGATGGTAGAATATGCCTTAGCTGGAATAGATAACCAATTATTTGTTTCAACGTATATGTTGCATTTGCCTGACAAGAAGAAACTCGAAGAATTTATGCTAAAAGAGATAGAAGAAATGGGAATGTAAAGCTAAGCACTTTAGCCAATAAGGTTAAGGTGCTTTTTTGCGCTTTGAAAGGAGGAGGTTGAAGTACGCCGCATCGGGGAAAGCCCGATTTAATCATTACAACAGGCTATGTCTGATCATATAGAGTAACTTTTAGTAGAACATCCATTATGGCGGTATAATATACATAAAAGTAATGTACTTACTAATTCTGAACAGGAGACGGTCTAGTTAACTCCAAAACAAATGGAAGTGTTGTTTAATGTTAAACACGCCACAGTAAGCAAACATATTTCCAGTATACTTGCTTCAGGAGAATTAGCTGAAATTTCTGTCGGTTTTTCCGACAAAAGAACAGGTGGCAGAAAACCTAAAATTTTTAAATCTGGATATAACGAGAAAGATATATATATTGACAATGAAAATATGAATATAGTACATTTAGTATGGAAGTGAGAGCGTGCTGAAAACATATTTATTGAAGGACTACTTGGAAAGAGTTACCTGGATTCTTCTATGGTTATTATGTTATTATACGCAAATATGTAGAAAATCAATCAGATAAATATGGATATATTACGGGCTTGTCATTAGCCAGTCAATTAGGTTTGCGCAACCTTTGTACAGATGCAATAGTATTGTCACAGTGAGCAATGTCCCACATATTGAACGAAAAAACAGGAGGAAAAATTCATGACAAAGTTATACTATCAGTTTCCAAACACCTGGTTTGGCGACTGCATGCCTTTTGGAAAAGGAGATCAGTTTTATCTGTTTCACCAAAGAGATACCAGAAAACCCTGCCCGTTTGGCGAACCCTTTGGCTGGGATCTGGCGGTGACTTCTGATTTTGTGCACTATGAGGATAAAGGGACAGCGCTCCCGCGGGGAACCGACGAGGAGCAGGATCAGTTTATTTATGCAGGAAGCGTTTTTGAAGCAGAGGGAAAGTATCACATTTTTTATACCGGATTCAACCGGGACTATCCAAAGCTAGGCAAGGCATCTCAGGTGCTGATGCATGCGGAGAGCGATGATCTGCTGAACTGGACCAAGACCCAGGACAAGCTGACTTTTACACCGCAGGAGGGTTATGACCCGGATGACTGGCGGGATCCTTTCGTGATCTGGAATGAGGAAAAACAGGAATACCTGCTGGTTTTGGGAACTAGAAAGACCGGACCCAAGGAACAGCAGACCGGACGTACCGTAAAGTTTACCTCCAAAGACCTGAAAAACTGGAAGTTTGAGGGAGATTTCTGGGCACCGGGCCTGTTTACCATGCATGAAATGCCGGATCTGTTCCAGATCGGTGACTGGTGGTATCACATTATTTCCGAATACAGTGACGGAAATAAGATGGTATACCGGATGAGCAAAAGTCTAGATGGTCCCTGGATCGCTCCTGCGGACGATGCTTTTGATGGACGTGCTTACTATGCGGGCAGAACCTTCTGCCTGAACGGGCAACGCATTCTGTTTGGCTGGGTTCCCACGAAAGAGGGCTGCGATGACCGTGGAAACTTCGAGTGGGCAGGCACATTTGTGGCACATGAGGTGTATCAGAGAGAGGACGGAACCTTGGGCGTCAGGATTCCCGACACTGTATGGAATGCCTTTGAGGAGGGAGAGAAAGCGGAAGATATGGTGATCGATACCCCTTATGCCAGACAGGAACAGATACTTTTCAATGATACTACAGACCTGTTCCGCTTTGAAGCGGAAGTGGAATTTTCCGAAGGCACACGCTCTTTTGGACTTCGCTTTTATGAAAACGAAGAGACCGGTCAGAGCTATCAGTATTTATTTAATATAGAAGAAAACCGTTACCGTTTTCAAAAGAGTCCCAACATGCCCTGGCCAGCAATCCAGAACATCGGACTGGAACGGCCCATCAGACTGGAAGCAGGAAAGAAGTACCATATCCAAATGATCCTGGATGACACCATCGCAACGATCTATGTGGATGGAGTGGCTCTGAATACACGGTTTTATCAGAAAGTTGGCCAGTCCCTCAGTCTGTTTGTGACAGACGGAACGCTGACAGTAACAAATGCAGGCCTGTCAAAAACCATAAAATAAATAGTGATTGAATTCCCCCAAAAGTAATATAAACTGATATCAGTTATGTCAAAATGGGAGGACATGAATATGGTAAAAATTATTCTTTTAAGGATATCAACGGAATTAAAGCGAAAAGGCAAATAACAAGCTTGATTATTATTTGAGAACCCCATCTGGAGAGGAACTATTTTTTCATAAGAGAATATTCAACGGCTTGTTGCGAAGCTTGTAATGTTAGGTGCCGATTAATTCTATTCTTCATGGAAAGAAAAACAATACGGCATTCATGAGGTTTGTAAATACTTAAACTTCATGATGCCGTACATTGTAGAGTATTATGTTTTAGAGGTTACTGCTTAAGCTACTTAGCAATAATTTTTATAAGAGTTTTTGATTAAAGATATAACTTCGTCCGTAATGTTTTGAGGGGATATCACTTTTACGTAGTGACCTAAGAACAAAATGTTACGGACGATTTCGTCTTTTTGAAAACGATAATAATAATTCCTCTGCGGTTAATGCATATTCAGTATCAGAAAGGCAACTATTTATATAGTTTGTGAGGTATGTGAAATTTTTATTTTTGTATTTGTTAAACAATTCCATATTGCATCAATGCTCCCTTCCAATCTGATTTCATTCGTGTTGCTAATTCTCCATTTTCATGTTCAATAATTTTTCCATGATGACGAGTTGTTGTTAGTCTACTGAGCCCTTTAGAGTAAAGAAACTTTTCTTGATGTGAAAAATGTTGCATCAACAATGGCTATGGAAGAAATATACGTATCGAAAGACTTTGTTAATAAAATGATACTTGTTGCAAGTGGAGAATTATCATCTGAACAAGTACGTCAGGAGGTAATAAGCCGATATGTCAGGCAGTAAATATAACTGCTAATCAAACCTGTCTCACAGCCTACCCCTAATCCGGAACTGTCATTCTGGGAACGCCTTTTGGGTTCTTCCGAGTTTTTCTTAGATAACAGGGCATGGCAATCGAAGACAACAAAACCCGTGCAAGGATGCACGGGTTAGCCTGTCAAGAACATGGATGTTCTCTGGCAGGCGGTTGTGTACGTCTTCCATACAGAGCCATTGCCATGATCTGTTATTAATAGAAAAACCGGAAGGTTCCACAGGATTCCCAGGATGACCTTCCGGATTTGTGTTGTATTAATTCAACTCTCCATTCTTATATCTCGCCACAACACTCTGAATACGCTCATTCGGATTCAGCAGATCACTGATGGATGTATCATGATTCAGGGTATCGATCAGATATGCGATATACTTACTCATATCACAATCAATATACCACTCCCGGCTCAATAATTCCGGAGTCTGATAGATCAGATTCGTAGTGATTACGCCATCGATCAGACCGTTTTCATAAGCCTTATCAAAACGCTCCAATCCATTCGTGAACAACCCGAAGGTAGCACAGATGAAAATCTTGCCTGCTTTTCTCTCCTTTAATCCGGCAGCTACTTCCAGAACACTTTCACCGGAGGAAATCATATCGTCGATGACGATCATATCCTTACCCTCTACGGAAGAGCCAAGGAATTCATGCGCAACGATCGGATTACGTCCGTCAACAATTCTGGTATAGTCCCTGCGCTTATAGAACATACCCATGTCAAGCCCCAGTACATTTGCCATATAAATAGCACGTCCCATACCGCCTTCATCGGGGCTGATTACCATCATATGATCGGAATCAATCTTAAGATCCTTCACATGCTTCAGAAGACTCTTAATAAACTGATAGGTCGGCTGAACTGTTTCAAAACCATGCAGTGGAATCGCATTCTGGACACGCGGATCATGCGCATCAAAGGTGATGATGTTGTCAACACCCATGTTTACAAGCTCCTGCAGTGCGATGGCACAGTCCAAGGATTCGCGGGAGGTACGCTTATGCTGTCTGCTTTCATAAAGGAACGGCATGATAACGGTGATTCGTCTGGCCTTTCCACCAACAGCGGCAATGATACGCTTCAGATCCTGATAATGATCGTCCGGTGACATATGATTCTCTCTGCCGCACAGAGAATAGGTCAGGCTGTAGTTTGCAACATCAACCAGAAGATAAAGATCGGTACCACGGACAGACTCCAGAATAATTCCCTTGGCTTCTCCGGAACCAAAACGCGGAACCTTCGCCTTCAGAAGATAGGAATCACGCTGATAGCCTGCAAATGCAAGACTTTCCTTGTGCTCACTTTCACGGATGGTACGCCATTTTACAAGATAATGATCCACTTTTTCTCCAAGGGATTTGCATCCCTCCAAAGGAATGATTCCCAATGAACCGACGGGAATGGTTTCAAGATTTCTCGTTTCTTCACGCTGTGCCATGAAGGTACCTCACTTTCTACTTTGCAGTTTTTTGAATAATCCGGATATCCGGCCCCGTAAATTTACATACAATATAGTTTTGCATAATCCTTGAAAAGGAACGATCCGAGTAACGGTTCGACACATCTTCAAAAGAAAGATTGGTAGATATAATAGTCGATTTCTGTGCCATGTTTCTTCCGTTTAATAAGGAAAAGAACACGGAAGAGATCACATTGGTAGGGTATTCGGTACCAAGATCGTCAATGATTAATAAATCGCAATCAAAGAGCTCCTTATGATAAGCAGCAAGATCTTCTTTATTCTTATAATCAAACATACTTTTGGAAAGTATTTCGAAAAGATGAATGGCACTCATATATACCACAGAATGTTCACTTTCCAGTAACTCGCGGGCAATACAACTGGATAGGAAAGACTTGCCCGTACCTACTGTACCATAAAAAAACAGATTATGATAGTCTGAATCAAAAGTTTCTATAAAATTTTTACTGATGGCTACTGTGCGGCGGAAGCACTCCAATGCCTCCCCTTCATAGTAGTCGTAAGATAAATGGTCAAAATTCTCAGTAGACAGAGACTTCTCTAATCCGGACTGCTCATAAAGCAGACGGATAATTGCCTGCTTGAAGCAGTGGCACTTCTCGCGGTTCGGTAAATAACCGGTGTCCTGACAGTCCGTACAGGTATAAATGGGAGCAAGGTAATCGGCCGGATAACCGGCATTTACCAGAAGCTCCTGTTTCATACCGGAAAGACGCCGGATCGTATCACGGAGGTCTGTAAGTGCAGAATCATCCCCTTCTAAAAGCTTACGCCCCTGTGAAACAGAAACGGAAGCAATGGAAGCCGATAATTCCTTAAAACCGTCTACGTGGGAATTGACCTCCTGGAGACGTTCCTCCATAATACGATGGTTATTTAACTGGGTCACTTCGTATCCATGAATGATGGACTGATATTGTGCGTTGCTGAGTGCCACGATAAAATCTCCCTCAAAAATTAGTTGCTGATGATCTCCTTTTCCAGAGCATCAAAGTCATAGGTGCTTCGCATCATCTGGTTGAAAGAAGCGGTGGTATTTCTTACAGACTTTGCGGAAGTCTGGCGGCTCTGGCTGTAGGCATCATCGAGCTTAAGGATGTCGGCCTTGTGATGAACCTCGTTCTTATGCCAGTTGTTCAGGATACTGTCAGCATATTCAAATCGGTGCTTGTCCGTAGCCATGACCGTCCGCTCACAGGCCTCTAAGATAATATCCTGTGTAAAGCTGAAAGCCTTCGTCCATTTGATGACATAATCCGCTTCGGCCTTCGTCGGATTGCTTGACTTGCCTAAGGCCTTCATAATATCATAGACTGTCTTGTCATATTTTCTGGCAGCGCGTGCAGCCTGCTTAGGAGATGTAATGCCTTCCTCTGCCCAGCTGACAGCGACCTTTTCTATGTAACGGAAATCCTTCTTTCCCTTTTCTACGCAGTACTGAATGAGATAATCAATCAGATCCTCGGAAAAATGCAGCCTGTCCGTAAAGAACAGGATCGTTTTCATTTCGGTTGGCGTCAGCGGCTTCCCGATGTACTGCTCTACCACGAACAGAAGCTGGGAGGTATCTTCCTTTTCCTTGAATTCCCGGATCTGGTCAAGGGTATAAGCCGGTTTCTCATAAGGATTGGGAGCCGGTGCTTCTGCCTCCGCTTCAACCGGTGCAGGGCGCTGTGTTTCTTTGCGTGCGGCAGAAAGCGGTACGACCGGTGCAAGAGGAGCAGCCTCATCGGGAGCTTTCTTTGTAACGTCAAGCAGACGGATTGCTGTAAGCACCTTGGCATCGTCATACTCCAGAGCCAGCAGACGATTCTTCTCCCAGTACTTTAACGCACGCAGGACATCCTTCTCGGTGTGGTTAAACTGATCCGCAATATCCGACACACTTGTCGGAAGGTGCGCGCTCATGGTGCGGAGAAGGTATAAATATACCTTGAGCTGGGCATCGTTCGCCTCTTTCATATACTCATCAATAAAAATATTGGATACCACAGTAACATCAGAATAATTCTCCTGATACACCTTAAACTGAGCCATATCAAATTCACCAACCTTAACATTCATTCAAACTAAATAAGCAAGATGAATTATAGCACATGCCTTTTAAAATGAAAATAGCCAAAATTCCTCAAACCCCAGTATTTACAAGGGTTTGAGGAAAATGTGGATAATGTGGATGGTGTGGATATAAATTGGAAAGGCTAAGAAAAATCACAAAAACTGCAAAAAAAATATCCACATATTTTTAAGAAATTATTCATAAAAATATGTGGATGATGTGGACAATTATCTGGAGAGAAGCTCTTCCCCAATGTTTACAACATCTCCAGCGCCCATAGTTATCAACAGGTCTCCCGGTGCACAGTTTTCCAAAATAAATTTTTCAATTTCAGAAAAGCTTCCGAAATAATGGCAGTTCGGATTGAGTGGAAGAATTTCTTCCTTCAGGGTTTCGGAGCTGATTCCAAGGGTATCAGTTTCGCGTGCCGCATAAATATCCGCAAGGATGACCTCGTCTGCCATGGCAAGAGCCCTGGCAAAGTCCTTAAGGAATGCTTTTGTGCGGGTGTAGGTATGCGGCTGGAAAACGACCCAGAGCTTTTGGTGGGGATAATTTTGTGCCGCAGTTAAAGTTGCAGTAATTTCTGAAGGATGATGTGCATAATCATCAATTATAGTAAAACCATTGAGACAACCCTTGTATTCAAAACGGCGGTCGGTACCGTGGAAGCCGGCAAGAGCTTTTGCGGTCTTATCACGGGGAATCGCAAACAGGTCAGCGAGTGCAATGGCTGCAAGTGCATTGTAAATATTGTGTTCACCCGGCACACTGAGCTTAAACGTACAGGGAGGCTTACCGGTGCTTTGCAGCTCGAATTCTGCACAGCCCTTGTCATCATAGTGAATCCGGAAAACGGAATAATCGGCGTCTTTGCCCCCAAAGGTGATGACGCGGCAGGGAAGGCCTTCATAAATTTCTTCGACATCAGGAATGGTCCTGTTGATAATCAGCGTCCCGTCAGCAGGGAGAAGCGCTGCAAAACGACGAAAGGAGGAACGGATATCATGGATGTCTTTGAAGAAATCGAGATGATCTTCTTCTATATTAAGTATAATTCCTATTTTCGGGAAAAAGCTTAAAAAGCTGTTGGTGTATTCGCAGGCTTCAGTTACAAAATAAGGAGAATGCCCTACACGGATGTTGCCGCCGATACTCTTTAAAATTCCGCCGATGGAAAGGGTGGGATCGGTATCTGCCTGCAGCAGGATTTCGGAAACCATGGAAGTGGTTGTAGTCTTTCCATGGGTGCCGCTGATGGCAACCGGAAGCTCATAGTTGCGCATGATTTCGCCTAACAGCTCTGCCCGTGTAAGTGACGGAATGGAAAGCTCCTGCATGGCGATGAATTCCGGGTTATCGGGGTGGATGGCACTGGTGTATACCACAACATCAATATCTGCGGTAATGTTTTCCTTCCTTTGTCCAAGGTAAATATGTGCGCCCCTGTCTGATAGCATATCGGTAAGGGCTGACTGCCTGGCATCGGAACCGCTGACCTTAAAATGCTTTTCTAAGAGAATTTCAGCAAGTCCGCTCATGCTGATGCCGCCGATTCCGATGAAATATACATGGACAGGAGTTGAAAAATCAATCTGATACATAAGAATAGATCCTTTCCTTTATATATACAAGAGTGCGGAAATTGCGTAGCAATGTAGCAATTCGGATACATCAATGAGTGGCAGAATTTATTTTGACACTCATATCATAATATGTGTAATTATTCAGAAGTCCATTCTTCTGAACAGTTATAATTATACAGAATCCCTGATGGGAGTTCAAGGACAGGACGGTGTTTTTTACAAAATGTGGAAAAAGGTAACGGTATAGCCACACAATGTTGTTGAAAATAGATATCCGGGTAAAATACATCTATATTTTTTGTAAAAAAATAACAGAAAAAAAGGAAAAACATGGATTCCCTTTGTAAAGAATATTCACTTTTAAAATGATATATGGTATAATATTCCTAATTCATTTGAACGTTCCAAAAAGGGTGATTTTTCCTTTGATAGTTTGGGTTCAAGCGCTTCATTAAAATTTACTGGTAAGAGGTGATGACATGATTAAAAAAGAGATGATTGCCATGTTACTGGCAGGCGGTCAGGGAAGTCGTCTGGGTGTGCTTACATCAAAGGTGGCCAAACCGGCAGTTTCTTTTGGCGGAAAGTATCGTATCATTGATTTTCCGCTCAGCAATTGTATTAATTCCGGTGTCGATACGGTTGGTGTATTGACACAGTATCAGCCTTTACGGTTGAATACGCATATAGGCATTGGTATTCCGTGGGATCTGGACAGAAATATCGGTGGTGTGACCGTGCTTCCGCCGTATGAGAAGATCACGAACAGCGAGTGGTATACGGGTACGGCCAATGCGATTTATCAGAACATTGATTACATGGAGAGCTATAATCCCGAATATGTTCTGATTCTTTCCGGAGATCATATCTATAAGATGGATTATGAAGTGATGCTGGATTTCCATAAGGAGAAGGGGGCAGATGTCACCATCGCCGTTATGCCTGTTCCGATGGAGGAAGCAAAGCGTTTTGGAATTATGATTACCGATGAAGATCATAAAATTACCGATTTTGAAGAGAAGCCCGAACATCCCAGAAGCAATCTGGCCTCCATGGGTATTTACATATTCAACTGGAAGACCTTAAAGGAAGCGTTGCTTGCCAATGCACAGCAGCCTGGCCTTGATTTCGGTAAACATGTCATTCCTTACTGCCATGACAACGGAAAGCCGTTATATGCATATGAGTTTAACGGATACTGGAAGGATGTTGGAACCTTACATTCTTACTGGGAAGCAAACATGGAGCTCATTGATATTGTTCCTGAATTTAATCTTTATGAAGAATATTGGAAGATTTATACAAAGAGTGAAATCCTTCCGCCCCAGTACCTGGCAGATACCTGTTTTGTTGAGAGAAGTATTATCGGTGAAGGTGCAACCATCTGCGGTAAGGTTTACAACTCCGTAATCGGCTGCGGCGTAACCATTGGAAAAGATACCGTGGTACGTGATTCCATCATTATGAATAATACGGTGATCGGTGAGAACTGTGAGCTGAACAAGGCGATCATTGCAGAGAATGTTGTTGTGGGTGATGAGGTCAGACTTGGCATTGGTGAAGAGGCAGAGAATGAGACTGATCCTCATATTTACAACAACGGAATTGTTACCATCGGAGAGAAGAGTGTGATTCCAAACGGTATCACTGTAGGAAAGAACACCTGTATCTTTGGTAAGACAGACGATTCCGACTACCCTGAGAAATTCCTTGCAAGCGGTAAAACTTTAATTAAGGAAGGTGATAATAAGTGAGAGCAATCGGTATAATTTTAGCAGGTGGAAACAGTTACAGAATGAAAGAGCTCTCATCGAAGAGAGCCGTATGCGCAATGCCTATTGCAGGCAGTTACCGGAGCATCGACTTTGCACTGAGCAATATGACCAACTCCCATATCCAGAAGGTTGCCGTATTTACCCAGTACAATGCAGGAAGTCTGAATGAGCATCTCATTTCCTCCAAGTGGTGGAACTTCGGACGGAAGCAGGGAGGATTATTTACCTTTACTCCTTCTGTTACGGCAGAGAACAATTTCTGGTATCGTGGAACTGCAGATGCCATGGCACAGAATCTGTCCTTCCTTAAAAACAGCCATGAGCCGTATGTAGTAATTGCATCCGGTGACTGTGTTTACAAGATGGATTACAATAAGGTACTGGAATATCATGTAGCCAAGAAGGCGGATATTACAGTTGTCTGCAAGGACATGCCGGCAGGTGTGAATGTAGACCGTTTCGGTACAGTGAAGATGAATGAAGAAAGCCGGATTGAAGAATTCGAAGAGAAGCCGGTTGTAGCGAAGTCCAATACGATTTCCTGCGGAATCTATGTGGTCAGAAGACGTCAGCTGATTGAGATGATTGAGAAGTGTGCGGAAGAAGACCGTTATGATTTTGTGAAGGATATTCTGATCCGTTATAAGAATATGAAGAAAATCTACGGATACAAGCTTACGGATTACTGGAGAAACATTGCTACGGTTGATGATTATTTTGAAACCAATATGGATTTCCTGAAGCCTGAAACAAGAGATTATTTCTTTAAACAGTATCCGGATATTTATTCCAAGGTGGATGATCTTCCTCCTGCAAAATATAATCCGGGTGCACAGGTCCGTAACAGTCTGGTGTCGAGTGGAACCATTATCAATGGAACAGTAGAAGACTCCGTGATTTTTAAAGAAACGTACATTGGAAATAACTGTTACATCAAGAATTCTATTATTCTCAATGATGTTTATATTGGGGATAATACGCACATTGAAAACTGCATCATAGAAAGTCATGATACCATCCGGGCGAATTCTTACTATGTTGGTGAGAATGAGATTAAGATTGTTGTGGAGAGAAATGACCGGTATGTGATCTGATACACCGGTTCTGCCATGCAGAAATGATTGGGCAATTCGTGCAAACCGACAACTTATGAATGGCATGGCGGAACGGCTATTAATTAAATTTATGAACGAAGATACTTGCACGTCAACAGGGGAATGACAGCTTAGGAAATCTGCAAGAATTTTGTATAGGGACAAAAGAAAGAAAGGGGTAAAATTATGCAGATTACGGACGTTCGAGTTCGCAAGATTACGAAGGAAGGAAAGATGAAGGCTGTCGTATCCATTACACTGGATGATGAACTGGTGATTCATGACATTAAGGTTATTGAAGGGGATAAGGGATTGTTCATTGCAATGCCAAGTAAAAAGGCAGCGGATGGAGAATATCGGGATATTGCTCATCCGATCAATTCACGGACCAGAGAAAGAATACAGACCATGATTCTTGATGCTTATGAGAGATCACTCTCTGAACCGGATTCTGAATAAACAAAACAGACAGGGCAGCCGCATGATGCGGCTGCCTTTTTTCTGCATAGGAGAAAAGGATTTATGAGGAAATGATGCATAAGGAAATGATTCAGGGGATCATTTTTGAGAGTAGAACGGATGTGATATTGAGAAAAAATATCAAGAAAACGTTGCTGCTTGTATCTTAAACAGGTAAGTGTTATATTTTGGTGTACGAATAAGATAAAGCTGAAAAGATACAAGGAGGACGAAACAATGTTAGAGTGCTTAAAGAAAATCAACAAAGAAAAAACAGGTTTATTTGCAGCCGGAGTGTTATTTGGAACAGCCGGAATCAAAATTCTGACAAGCAAGGATGCAAAGAAGCTTTATACACAATGCACTGCAGCTGTGCTGCGTGCTAAGGAATGTGTTATGAAGACGGTAACCTCCGTACAGGAGAATGCAGAAGATATTTATGCAGAAGCTAAGGAAATCAACGAAGAACGTGCAGCACAGGATGCAGAGCTGGGGGCAGACGTAACCGTTGAAGAAACAGATATAACAGAGGATGCAGAGGAAAGCGCAGAGCAGGAATAATCTGTTTTGGAATGGAGTGATTACGATGAGATTTGTAATAAAACATGAGATCAAAGGCAGAATCCGTATTCATCTCGTCCAGAAAAGAATGACTTTGCAACAGGCAGATATCCTGCAGTACTATCTGGAGATACAGGAAAATATAGAAACTGCCAGGATTCAGGAGAGAACCTGCGATGCAACTATTTGCTATCATGGAAGCAGGAATGCTATCCTTGATGTAATAAAGAACTTTTCCTATGAACACGTAAATGTTCCGGAAGATTATCTTAAGAATTCCGGAAGAGAGATGAACAGGGAATATAAGGATAAGCTGGTAAATCAGGTGGTGCTTCATTACGGAACAAGACTTCTGATGCCACTGCCGGTCAGGGAAGGAATTGCGGTAATCAAATCGGTCCGCTATCTGTGGAACGGTCTTTGCACGCTTTGCAAAGGAAAGATTGAAGTACCGGTGCTGGATGCAACGGCGATCGGGGTATCCATGTTCCGTGGAGATATTGATACGGCCGGCTCTGTAATGTTCCTTCTGGGAATTGGTGAGATCCTGGAGGAGTGGACGCATAAGAAATCAGTGGGCGATCTTGCAAGAAGTATGTCCTTAAATATCAATAAGGTCTGGCTTGTAAAGGATGGACAGGAAATTCAGGTTCCCTCTAAAACAATCCAACCGAAGGATCTGGTACGGATTCATATGGGTAATGTAATTCCGTTTGATGGTGCGGTAACAGATGGAGAGGCGATGGTGAACCAGGCATCCCTTACCGGAGAGTCTGTTCCGGTGCGTAAGAAAGAGGGAAGCTCTGTCTATGCAGGAACGGTTGTTGAAGAAGGAGAAATTACAGTCTGTGTAAAACAGGCAAATGGATCCAGTAAATATGAGAAGATCATGGCGATGATTGAAGAATCCGAGAAGCTGAAATCTTCATTGGAAAGTAAAGCGGAGCATCTGGCAGACCAGCTTGTTCCATATACGTTCCTGGGAACCGGGTTGGTATGGCTGCTTACCCGTAACGTGACCAAAGCACTGTCTGTTTTAATGGTGGATTATTCCTGCGCTCTGAAGCTGGCAATGCCGTTAACAGTACTGTCAGCAATCCGGGAAGCGAGCAGTCATGAGATTACGGTTAAAGGTGGTAAGTACATCGAGGCGATGGCCGAAGCCAGAACCATTGTTTTTGATAAAACGGGGACATTGACGAAGGCACAGCCTACCGTTGTGGATGTTGTGCCGTTCAGCGATCAGTCCAGGGATGAATTGCTAACGATTGCGGCATGCCTTGAGGAGCATTTCCCTCATTCCATGGCAAAGGCAGTGGTTCGTGAGGCAGCCAGAAGAAACCTGGTACATGAAGAGATGCATACTAAAGTAGAATACCTTGTGGCACATGGGATTTCTTCCACGATTGCAGGCAAGAAGGTTGTCATTGGCAGCTATCACTTTATCTTTGAGGATGAAAAGGCTGAGATTCCGGAAGGAAAGCAGGAGCTGTTTGATCATCTGCCGGAGGAGTACTCCCATCTCTATATGGCAATTGATGGAAAGCTCTCTGCAGTCATTACGATCGAGGATCCTTTGCGCCGGGAGGCATCTATGGTTATTCAATCCCTGCGTGAGCTTGGAATTGAAAAGCTTGTGATGATGACCGGAGACAGTGATCGGATCGCGTCCAATATTGCCGGTAAGGTTGGCGTGGACGAGTATTATTCCGAAGTGCTTCCGGAGGATAAGGCAGGCTTTGTCGGGAAAGAAAAAGCCGACGGACGTAAGGTTATTATGATTGGCGATGGAATCAACGATTCCCCTGCACTTTCACAGGCGGATGTCGGGATCGCCATCAGTGATGGGGCTGAAATTGCCAGAGAAATTGCAGATGTTACCATTGCAGCAGATGATCTGCGTGAGATCATTACCCTGCGCCGCTTAAGTGAAGCCATGATGAAGCGGATTCATAAGAACTACCGCAGAATTATCGGTATTAATTCCACGCTGATTGTTTTAGGGGTGATGGGACTGATTCCTCCGACGATGTCTGCCCTGCTTCATAACACCTCCACGTTGTTAATCAGCTTAGAGAGCATGAAAAATCTGCTCGATGATGAGGAAGAAAAGCGGCAGGCAGTTTAGAACTGCAGGCAGTCTGTGACGAAGCGGTGTGACATAAAAAGAAGATAATAAAGATAATAAACAGTTACGATGAAATTATGAAATGGAAAAGGATGGACCGTTTGGTTCATCCTTTTCCATTTGGGGAATTCCGCTTTGGGGAATTCCACTGGAATTTCCATAAAGCGAAATGCTCTGCCTGGAATTTTAACTGAAGTCCTCCTCTTCCTAAATCCAGACGAATGTGCTAAGATAAAACCGATTCGCGCTGAAGGAAAAGGAGAAAACCATGTATATGATTGCAGGACTGGGGAATCCCGGGAAAGAATATAACAATACAAGACATAACATCGGATTTGCATTCATTGATGCACTTGCACAAGAATATGATATTAATGTCATGGATGTGAAGCTGAAGGCACTGACCGGGAAAGGAATGATTGGCGGTCAGAAGGTGCTTCTGGTAAAGCCTCTGACTTTTATGAATTTAAGCGGTGAAAGTATCCGTCCGCTTGCAGATTATTATAAGGTAGATCCGGAGAGTGAGCTGATTGTGGTATCGGATGATATCACCTTATCTCCCGGAGGCATCCGTATCCGCAAGAAAGGAAGCGCCGGTGGGCATAATGGTTTAAAGAACATTATTGGACAGCTCGGAACCGAGAATTTTAAGAGAATCCGGATCGGTGTCGGTGAAAAGCCGAAGGGCTATGATCTTGCCGACTATGTACTGGGACATTTTTCCAAAGAAGAGCAGCCTCTGATGCAGGAAGGGATTACAAAGGCGAAGGAAGCATTAAATCTGATTCTTGCAGGAAATATAGATCAGGCGATGAACGAATACAATCGCAGGGAGAAGTAAATGAACACATTGCTCGCGCCACTATGGGAAATCAGCGAATTTGAAGAGATTCAGAAACAATTAGATAAAGAAAACGGCTGTGTAGCGCTTACGGGATGCATCGAATCCCAGAAGCTTCATATGGCTTACGGACTCTCGGAGGGGAGGTTTCAGAACCGGATCTTCGTCACCTATAGCGACCAGCGGATTAAGGAGCTTTTAGAGGATGAGCGGTTTTATGACCGGGAGGTCGTCGTTTATCCGTCGAGGGACCTTATTTTCTATCAGGCGGATATTCATGGAAATCAGCTTACGAAGGAGCGCATTAAGACGCTGCGCCGGATTCTGGAGGGAAAGCCGGCTACGGTAATTACCACCTTCAGCAGCCTGATGGCACCGCAGCTTTCCCTCGATATCTGGAAACAGTATCTGCTCCATATGGATGGAAAGAGCATTATTGATGAAAAGGCGATTGCTCTGCGTCTTGTGGAAATGGGATATGAGAAAACCTATCAGGTGGAAACACCAGGGCAGTTCAGTGTGCGTGGCGGCATTGTGGATATCTTCGACCTGACAGAAGAAAATCCCTATCGAATTGAATTGTGGGGAGATGAGATCGAATCCATCCGGAGCTTTGATGTGATGAGCCAGCGATCCATTGAAAAATTGTCTGAAATCACCGTATATCCTGCAACCGAAATGCTGCTTTCGAAAAACCAGCTAAAGACCGGGATGGAAAAGATCAAAAAGGAAGCCGCAGCATTTGAACAAAAGCTCCGGGATGAATTTCATACCGAGGAAGCCCACCGGGTTGCCACGCATGTTAAAGAGCTCGAAGAGCAGGTGATGGAATTTGGAAATGCGGCGAGCCTGGACGGCTATATGAATTATTTCTATGAAGAAACCGTTTCTTTTCTGGAGCTGTTTGATATGAAAGATACTGTTTTCTTCCTGGATGAACCGGCGCATATTGAGGAGCATGCAAAGGCGGTGGAGACAGAGTTCCGTGAGAGCATGATTCATCGTGCCGAGAAGGGATACATTCTACCGGGCCAGATGAATCTGCTGTTTTCATTGGAAGAAACCGCAGCACGGCTTTCAAGGGGACATGTTGCGTATCTGTCTGCACTTGATATGAAGAACAGCTTTACCGGAAAGCTGCTGAAGCCGTCGCTTAAAAGTGACATGACGGTCAAAAGTATTTCTTCTTATAATAATAGCTTTGAATCCCTCGTGCAGGATCTGAAGCGGTACAAGAAAAATAAGTACCGGATTCTGTTGTTATCCGGCTCGAGGACAAGAGCAGAGCGTCTTGCCAGGGATCTTCAGGACGCTGAGCTTACTGCATTTTATTCCGGGGATCCGGAACGGGAGCTCCAGCCGGGGGAAATCATGACCTGCTATGGCCGCGTGCTCCGGGGCTTTGAATATCCGCTGCTTAAATTTGCGGTCATTTCCGAAAGCGATATTTTTGGAAGTGAAAAGAAGAAGCGGAAGAAAAAGAAGACCTATGAAGGCCGGAAAATCAATGATTTCAATGAATTAAGCATCGGAGATTATGTGGTTCATGAAAATCATGGGCTAGGGATCTATAAGGGAATTGAAAAGGTAGAGGTCGATAAGGTTACGAAGGATTACATCAAGATTGAGTATCGGGACGGTGGAACCCTTTATGTGCTGGCAACGGGCCTCGATGCCATTCAGAAGTATGCGTCTGCAGATGCAAAAAAGCCAAAGCTCAATAAGCTCGGTACACAGGAGTGGAGCAGAACCAAGTCAAAGGTCCGGGAAGCAACCGGCGAGGTGGCGAAGGATCTGGTGGAGCTTTATGCGGCGCGTCAGCAGAAAAACGGTTATCCTTACGGAAAGGATACGGTCTGGCAGAGGGAATTTGAAGAGATGTTTCCCTTTGAAGAGACGGAGGATCAGCTGCTTGCCATTGATGCGACGAAAAAGGACATGGAGAGCACGAAGATCATGGACCGCCTGATCTGCGGGGATGTTGGCTACGGGAAGACGGAAATTGCCATCCGTGCGGCGTTTAAGGCGGTACAGGAGGGAAAACAGGTGGTTTATCTTGTCCCGACAACGATTCTTGCGCAGCAGCATTACAATACCTTTGTACAGCGGATGAAGGATTTCCCGGTGAGGATCGACATGCTGTCCCGTTTCCGGACGGCAGCAGAGCAGAGGAAGACCATCACAGACCTGAAAAAGGGCATGGTGGATATTGTGATCGGTACACACAGGGTTCTGTCAAAGGATGTGGAATATAAGGATCTGGGGCTTCTGATTATCGATGAGGAACAGCGGTTTGGTGTTGCACATAAAGAGAAAATCAAAAAGATGAAGGAAAACGTAGATGTTCTGACACTGACTGCAACACCGATTCCGCGAACCCTTCATATGAGCCTCATCGGTATCCGGGATATGAGCGTTCTGGAGGAGGCACCGAATGACCGCCTTCCGATTCAGACCTATGTCATGGAATACAATGATGAAATGGTAAGGGAGGCTATTGTGCGTGAGCTGTCACGGGGCGGACAGGTCTATTATGTTTATAACCGTGTCAATCAAATTGCAGATGTGGCCGCCCAGGTGCAGCAGCTTGTCCCGGAAGCCAATGTGGCGTTTGCCCATGGACAGATGCAGGAAAAGCAGCTTGAACAGATCATGTTTGACTTTATTAATCAGGACATTGACGTACTGGTATCCACGACGATTATTGAAACCGGACTGGATATTTCCAATGTCAATACCATTATTATCCACGATTCGGATAATATGGGACTGTCCCAGCTTTACCAGCTCCGGGGACGAGTGGGAAGAAGCAATCGTACTTCTTATGCGTTCCTCATGTATAAGAAGGATAAGATGCTGAAGGAAGTGGCAGAGAAGCGTCTTGCTGCAATTAAGGAATTTACGGATCTGGGAAGCGGCTTCAAAATTGCCATGAGGGATCTGGAAATCCGTGGCGCCGGAAATCTTCTGGGAGCAAGCCAGCATGGACATATGCAGGCTGTCGGCTACGATCTTTATTGTAAGATGCTGAACGAAGCGGTGAAAACCCTGAAGGGAATCCCCACGAAGGAAGACTTCCTTACTACGGTAGACCTCGATGTGGATGCCTTTATTCCACCGTCTTATATCGTGAATGAGGTGCAGAAGCTGGATATTTACAAGCGGATTGCCGGTATCGAGAACCAGGCGGAATGCGATGATATGAAGGAAGAGCTGCTGGATCGTTTCGGGGTGATTCCGACGGAGGCAGACAACCTTTTACGGATTGCTCTGATCCGCGTGGCTGCCCATAAGCTGGATATGATCGATGTCAAAGGAAAAAACAGCCAGATCGTGTTTACCTTAAAGGACGATGCGCAGATTCAGGTGCAGAATATTCCTATGCTGCTTGGCAGGGAGGAGCATTTAAGCTTCAATCCGAAAATGCGCTGTTTTGTATTTCATTATCAGAAGTGCGGTATGGTGGAAAAGGATGAAAGGCAGCTTCTGGCCTATACGGAAGAACTGCTGCAGACCATGCAGGAGTGCCTGACCGTTCAGCCATGCCATTCATAAGCTGCCGTATCATATGGGGTGGCAGATTTATTACAAAAGTTCTATAATTTCTATAGGAAATTCGGACAAAATAGTGTAAACTGGAAAGTAACTATTCAGTACAGGTCGAAGCATTTACTGCCAAGACCGTAAGAAAATGATTCAATAATGCAAAATAGATGTGGTTTATGACAAAAGTTAAGAGAACCTGAAAAGGGTAGGAGACAGTATGAATATTTTCATGGTTTTGAGTCTGATCGGTGGTCTGGCGCTGTTCCTGTACGGTATGCAGATGATGGGCGACGGTCTGAAAAAGGCTTCCGGCGGTAAGCTGGAAATGATTTTAGAGAAGCTGACGTCCAACAAACTTATGGCCGTTTTATTAGGTGCCGGTGTTACGGCAATAATCCAGTCTTCTTCGGCTACAACGGTTATGGTGGTCGGATTTGTGAATTCGGGCATTATGAGTTTATCCCGTGCGGTCGGTGTTATTATGGGCGCGAATGTTGGTACAACAGTTACGGCATGGATTTTAAGTATGACGGAGATTACCGGTCAGAGCCTGTTTTTACAATTGCTGAAGCCATCCTCCTTCTCCCCGATTCTTGCGATCGTGGGCGTGGCGATCCTGATGACCAGCAAGAAAGAAAAGCAGCGTGATGGAGCGGCCATTATGCTGGGCTTTGCAATCCTGATGTTTGGTATGGAGATGATGTCCGGAGCAGTGGAACCTCTGGCAGAGTCAGAGGAATTTCAGAAGGTGCTTCTGATGTTTGCCAACCCGGTACTTGGTATGCTGGTTGGATGTGGATTTACCATACTGATCCAGTCTTCTTCCGCGGCAGTAGGTATCTTACAGGCCCTGTCCGCTACCGGAGCGGTTACCAATCTTTCGGCTATTCCGCTGATTATGGGCGCGAATGTCGGTTCTACCACAACGGCACTGATTTCCAGTATCGGTGCAAGCCGGAATGCGAAGCGTGCCGCACTGGTGCATTTCTATTTTAACATTATTAAGACCGTTACCTTTATGCTGCTGTTTTATTGCTTTAATGCCATTTTCCATTTTGCATTTGCAAGCGAGCCGGCAACCGCAGTGGGAATTGCAGTGATCCATTCCAGCTTTAATATCGCTGCGGCTATTATTTTCACACCGGTTTCTTCGATTTTTGAGAAGATGGCATATCTGACCATTCCGAAGCTTGAAAGCGAAGAAGAGGACAGGATTCCTGCCAAATCCGAGATCCAGATCCTGGATACCCGTTTCCTGAACACACCGGGATATGCTCTGGAGCAGTGTAAGAATGCAGCCATTGATATGGCGAATTATTCAAAAGAAGCGCTGTTTCTTGCCATCGACCAGATTGGGAAGTTTGATAAGAAGAGTGCGGCAAGAGTCATTGAGCTGGAAGAGCTGGTCGATCATTATGAGGATGAGCTGGGTTCCTATCTGGTAAAATTAAGCAGCCGTCATCTGACGGAGAAGGACAGTCAGGAGCTGTCGGTACTGCTTCACTGTATCGGAGATTTTGAACGGATTTCAGATCATGCAATCAACATTATGGAATCTGCAAGAGAGATGAACGACAAGAGCCTTTCTTTCTCTAAAAAGGCAGAAGAGGAACTGACTGTTTTTACCGGTGCCATTAAAGATATCGTGAATACCTCCATTCTGGTGTTCCAGGAGGAGGACTTAAAGCTTGCTCTTCAGGTAGAACCGTTAGAGGAGGTCATTGACCACCTGAATGCAGAAATCAAGAAGCGTCATATCAAGCGTCTGCGCAAGGGCAAGTGTACAATTGAAATGGGCTTTATCCTTTCGGATATTTCAACTAATTATGAAAGAGTTTCCGATCACTGTTCGAACATCGCGTTATGTCTCCTGCAGTTGAATGAGGATAATTTTGATACTCATATGTATCAGGAGAATATTTCCGCTTCGGATAACAAAGATTTTAATGAGGAGTATAAGCGTCTTCGTACCCATTATCAATTACCGTAAGTGATGCAGTCTGAACACATGCGTGAGGGGGATGTGGCATGGCGTTGATTTATATATTAGAGGATGACCGAAACATCCGTGAAATTGAAGAAATTGCATTAAAGAATGCTGATTATGAAGTGGTTTCTTTTGAAACTGCGGCAGAATTTGGGAAGAGGCTGAGGGAAAGGGTGCCGGATCTTTTATTGCTGGATCTGATGCTGCCGGATGCCGATGGCCTTCGGCTTGTGACGCAGCTGCGGCAGAATGTGATGACTATGAGCCTGCCGGTTATTATGGTGACTGCGAAGACAACGGAAATAGACAAAGTACGGGGACTTGACAGCGGCGCAGATGATTATCTGACGAAGCCGTTCAGTGTCATGGAACTGATTTCCAGGGTGAAAGCGCTTCTTCGCAGAAGTATGAAAGGATTAAAGGAACGTGTTATTACGATTGGAGAGATTTCACTTGATGTAGAGCGTCGCAAGGTGACGGTTGCGGGAGAACGCTGTGAGCTTACCTATAAAGAGTATGAATTACTGAAGCTCCTGATGAATAATGCCGGGATTGTGACTCCACGGGAGGAAATCCTAAGCAAGGTATGGGAAACGGATTTCGAAGGTGAGTCGCGGACGATTGATATGCACATTAAAACGCTCCGTCAGAAGCTTGGAAGCAGCGCGAACCGGATTAAAACCGTGCGGAATGTAGGATATTTGTTTGAAACGTCACCAATATAGGAAATGAAAATGCAGAAAAGATTTTATTATGAATTGATGGGAATAGCTGCCCTGGCAATTTTGGGAACATTATTGCTGGTGGTAGCTGTTTGTTTTTCCTACATGAATCCGGAATATCTGTCCGGGCAGCAGCAGGAAAAGATGATTCTTGTACTGATGATCGGCATTGCAGCAATTATGGCATTCTGCTTTTTGCTTGCGGGAATCTGGTCTCACCAGCTCGGAGAGAAGCTTCATCTTGGAAAAGAAGAGGACAATGAACTGAATGCAAAGCTGCGGCAGGAATTCACAGCCAATGTGTCCCATGAGCTGAAAACACCTCTTACGGCAATATCCGGGTATGCGGAATTAATTGAAAACGGGATGATTTCATCTGATGATGAGATCCGGAGAATGGCAGGAGAAATTCATAACAATTCGGGAAGACTGATTACCCTGATTAATGATGTTATAAGACTGTCGGAGCTGGATGAAGAACAGGATGAAATTCTGGAGAAGGTTCCGCTTTCGGTGGTTGCACAAAGCAGTGTGAAAATGCTTCAGATTAACGCAGAAAAGCATCATGTCACGCTTACCTTTGAAGGGGAGGATGCTTTTATCTGGGGAACCAGACAGATGGTGGACGAGGTGGTCTATAATTTATGCGATAATGCCATCCGTTATAACAAAGAAAACGGAAGTGTTACCGTCCGTGTGTACAGGGAAAACGGCCGTGCGGTTTTACAGGTACAGGATACGGGAATTGGAATCCCGCAGGAATGCCAGGAACGCATATTTGAGCGTTTTTATCGTGTGGATAAGGGAAGGAGCAAGCTGACCGGAGGAACGGGACTTGGACTTGCGATTGTGAAACACATTCTGATGCGTCTGAAAGGAGAATTAAAGCTTGTCAGTACACCGGGACAGGGGACGATCATTACAATTGCGTTTCCTTCCTGCGAAGAGGACACGGACAGGTAGAAAAATAGAGGCATATGGTGTATACTGGGAAAGATGGAAGCAGGTATAAGGGGGAAGTATCTTATGCAGACGATGATTGTGTGTGAGGAAATCGGGGAATTGTTGGAACAGCTTGGTTTAGCCAGGAAGGAAAAGGGATTTGAGAGGCTTTCTTATGCAATCGCTGTAACCGCGAAGGAGTTTGAAAGGGCAGGAAGTGTCACAAAACTGCTGTACCCGGATCTGGCGAAGCATTTTCAGACAACGCCGGAAAAGATTGAGAGATCACTCAGGCATCTTATTGAGAAATCCTGGGAAAAGGGAGAGAAAACCCGGTTCGAGGAATTATTCGGTTATCACAGGGATAATTCGGAGAACCGTCCGACCAACAGTGAGTATATTGCAATCCTGGCAGACTCGATCCGGAGTGGCAGCTATGAGAATGGACTGGAAAGTATTGAGGAATTTGAGTAAGCACATAATGAAAGAAAAGCAGCATGGCAGAAGCTTTGTATATGGGCTTCTGAATCGTCATGAATAAATAAAGGAAGGTAAGGTAACAACATGAATAAACCGGCAATCTGTGGAGGAACACCCGTCAGGGATACGAAAATTTCATACGGACATCAGTATATTGATGAAGAGGATATACAGGCAGTTGCAGACGTGCTGCGAAGCGACTATCTGACCTGTGGACCGAAAATTGCAGAGGCGGAAAAGGCACTCTGTGAAGTGACGGGAGCCAAATATGCAGTTGTCTGCAGCAACGGAACCTCAGCACTCCATATTGCCTGCCAGGCAGCAGGAGTGCAGCCGGGAGATGAGGTTATCACGACACCCATCACCTTTGCCGCTTCGGCAAACTGTGCACTTTATTGCGGAGCAAGACCGGTTTTTGCAGATATTAATGAGGAAACCTACAATATTGATCCGGAGAAGGTAAGGGAGCTGACAACGGATAAGACCAAGGCGGTTGTAGCGGTGGATTTTACCGGACAGTCCGTAGAACTGGATGAACTTTTAGAGCATTGCCACGCACATGGAATCACTCTGATTGAAGACGGTGCGCATGTGATTGGAACGAAATATAAAGGAAAATGCAACGGTTCCATCGCCGATATGACTACCTTAAGCTTTCACCCGGTGAAGACGGTTACCTGTGGAGAAGGCGGTGCGGTACTGACGAACAGTGAAGAGCTTTACCGTAAGCTTCTGCTTTACCGTGCACATGGAATTACCAGGGATCCGTCCCTGATGGAGCATGAGCCGGATGGCCCGTGGTATTATGAGCAGCTTGCCCTTGGCATGAATTACCGTATGACGGATATGCAGGCAGCATTGCTGATCAGCCAGTTAAAGAAGCTTCCGATGTTCGTGGAACGTCGGAAGGCAATTGTGAAGCAGTATAATGAAGCATTCCTAAAGCTGCCACAGATTGTAGTACAGAAGGAAATTCCGGAGTCGGATACTACAAGACACCTGTATATTCTGCGGATCAATCCGGAGAAGCTTTCCATTGACCGCAGACAGTTTTTCGATGCGCTGGCTGCAGAGAATATCTGCTGCAATGTGCATTACATTCCGACGTATTACTTCCCGTATTATGAGAAGCTTGGATATCAGAGAGGATTGTGCCCGAAGGCGGAGAAATTATATGAGGAAATTATTACCCTTCCGCTTTATTATTCCATGACGGATCAGGATGTGGCAGATGTAATTGAAGCAGTTACGAAGATTGCAGCGTATTACAGCAGGTAGTGCGGGTGAGAATGCGCGGTTTCCAAAGAAGCCGGATTAGTACAAGGTGAGGTAAGCAATGAAATTAAGCGTCATAGTCCCTGTTTTTAATATGGCATCAGATGATAAACTGAAATGGTGTATGGATTCGCTGGTCGGACAGACGATTTCTGATTACGAGATCATTGCAGTGGATGACTGTTCCACGGATGATTCCCTGTCCATTCTGCAGAATTATGAAAAGCGCTACCCCGGTAAGGTGGTTGTGATTGCCTCTCCCGATAACCGGAAGCAGGGCGGTGCGAAGAACCTGGGACTGTCTGTTGCAAAGGGAGACTGGATCGGGTTTATTGATGCGGACGACTGGGTGTGCGCAGATTTTTATGAAAAGCTTCTGAATAAAGCAGAAGAAACCGGTGCGGATATGGTCGGCTGTGATTATCATCTGACCCCGGAGCACAGCATGAAGATCGGCCAGATTGTACATAACAATACACCGGAACAGGCAGGTGTTCTGAATGAGGAAAAGTACCGGTCCCTCATTCTGGATGGTGGAAGTCTGGTGGTGAAGATTTACCGCAGACATATTATTCTCGATTATCCGAACCGTTTTCCGGAAGGGATTTTTTACGAGGATAATGCAATTGGCAATTCCTGGATGCTCCGGGCGAAGCATTTTGAATATCTGCAGGAACCGTTATATTATTATTATCAGCATGGGGCATCGACGGTGCATACCATTACGAAAAAGCGGTGTGAGGATCGTATGGAGGCTGCCCGGATTATGGTGAAGGAGGCGAAGGAATTTCAATTCTTTGATACCTATTATCCGGAGCTGGAAAGCAGCTTTACCACCCTGTTTTATGTGAATACCCTGTTTTCCTATCTGGCAGGTTCCGGCAGGAAGGAATATCGTTTCATAAAAGCTCTTGGGGATGAAATGCGGAGTACTTTTCCTGATTTCCAGCAGAATAAGTATTATGAGCAGAGAGTCCATGCGGAGGAACGCAGGCTGATCGCCATGCAGCAGAAGTCAACGCTTTATTTTATGATCTATTACAAAGTGCTGTGGACCTACCGGAAGCTGCGTAAGTGTTTGGCTGCACAGAAGTAAATGATCAGCATCGCATGTTTTATTGTAACTATTCAGTAGAGGTCGAAGCATTTACTGCCAAGACCGTAAGAAAATGATTCAGTAATGCAAAATCCCATCGGCGAAGCCGATTTGGAATGGATTTTGCATCGTAACTGTGAAACAGCAGTTTTAATGTGATGGCAATGGGAGAAAAAGATGAGTAGTCCGGGAAGAAGCAGAATTTATGTGTGTCATACCTTTTATCATGCCTACATTACCTGTCTGAAGGAGCTTCATATACAACGTGATCCGCTACAGAAGCAGGCGGGAGCAGTGCTCCTTTTGAGCAGTATGTCGAATGATTTCGGTAATTTAAAGGAACGTGCCGGGAAATCCGGTTTATTTACGGAGGTTCTTCCGTTTGATGAAAAGGAAGAGACTTACTTTCCGGAGCTTGCAAAGTACCGGACCGATACCGGGAACCTTGTAAAGAACATGCTCCAGCGTATCCGCTTTACCAGGAAATTCGGTAAATTATTAGAGCCGTATATTCCGGTCGATTTTAAGAGGTTCGATGATATTTATGTGTTCTGTGATTCCGATCCGATCGGTTACTATCTGAGCACGCATAAGATTTATTATCATGCGGTTGAGGATGGTCTGAACTGCATCCTTTATTATGATACGGCCCGCTACGATAACCGTGGACATTTTAAGCTTAAGGCATGGATGTCGAAGCACAATCTGATCTTTATCCAGAACGGCTATAATAAATACTGCCTTGATATGGAAGTGAACGATGCTTCGGTTCTTCCTTATCCCTGTGAGAAATATCTGGAGAAGCCGCGTAAGGAGCTGACTGATGATCTGACCGATGAAGAAAAGGATATTGTCGTTGGCATGTTTATTGAGAATAAGGACAAACTGGAAACCATACTTCGCGAGGGCATGAACCATGAGCATAAGGTGCTGGTTCTGACCGAGCCGTTGTGCGACCTTGAGACACGGAAACGTATTTTCCAGGATATCATTGCGCAGTATGGCAGCATCGACGGAGAACCAGCGCAGATTCTGATGAAGCCGCATCCCCGTGACGTGCTGGATTATGAGCAGGAATTTTCACAGTATATTATTCTGGATAAGAAGTTTCCGATGGAAATTCTGAATTATATAAAGGATCTTAAATTTGACCGGGTGATTTCAGTGCTTACCGTAACGGATGCCATTTTATTTGCGAAAGAAAAGCTGTTCCTGGGGGAGGACTTTATGGACAGGTACGAAGCACCTGAAATTCACAGACAGAATGAGCAGATCTATTAAGAAAAGGGGATTAAAATGTTTTCTTTAAAGAAGGAAGAAGTGAATGTAGGAAGACAGAGGGAGCTGGATCTGGTAAAGGGGTTCCTGATGATTATGATCATATTGATCCATTCCTTTCAGACGATCGGGAACCTTGATACGGTAAATTCGTACGCGCATGAAATATTGTTTGCCCTGTTTATGCCGACGGGAGCCTGCCTGTATCTGTTTGCGATGGGATTTGGAAGTGTTTTTACAAGACATTCGGAACCTAAGGATATGGTGAAAAACGGGATAAAGCTGTTAGCCTTTCAGGCCTTAAGTAATCTGTGTTATGCCGCAGTGATCGTCATCAGCTTCTGCCTAAGAAACCTGATTGCGGGAGAAGTGCCGGGCAGCAGGGAATTATATCAGGAAAACCTGTATGCGGTACTTACCTTCGTCAATATCTTCTTCATATCCGGTATGTGTTATCTGGTGCTGGCATTATACAAAAAATTAAATGTAAAGCCGGGTGGATACATCATAAGCGCAATTGTTGTGGGAATTGTAACACCGTTTACCAGACTGCTGGTTTCGGACAATCAGGCGCTGAACTGGATTCTGGATATGACGTTTGGCGGAAAAGGGGAAACAAGCTTCTGCTTCTTCCCATATCTGAGTTATGTATTTTCAGGATATGTGTTTGCCAGGGTGATCCGGCAAATTCCGGAAGAGGAAAAGGGAGATTTCTACAAAAAGAGCGGAATCATCTGCGGAGTAATCGCCGCAGTCTGGTTTATAAGCTGTATCGTATTGCATCCGAATGTGGATGACTTCTTTAATTATATGCTGGATCAATACCGGACACCGGGGCTTTTGAAGGTCATTGGAAGCCTTTGTACCATCCTGCTCGTATTTGCCATTTCCTTCCGGGTGATGCCGCTGATTGAAAAGTGGAAATTCGGGTACAACAAGCTTTGCTTTTATTCGAAGCAGATTTCGAAAATGTATGCCGTACATATCGGAGTATATTATGTCATTGGCGGCTTTGGGGTGAAAGCATGTGTCTTATGGTCTGTGGCCGGGCTTATTGTAACCGACCTGCTTGTACAGGGCTACCTTAGAATAGAAAGCAGGATAAAAAGTAAGATAAAATAGTAGAATTGCCTGAGCAGAAACTTTTATAAAAGATAAAAGTAACTATTCAGTACAGGTCGAAGCATTTACTGCTGAGACCGTAAGAAAATGATTCAGTAATGCAAAATCCCATCGGCGAAGCCGATTTGGAATGGATTTTGCATCGTAACTGTGAAGATACTGAACAGTTACAGATAAAATATAATTTGATAAAAATGAAAGTGATGGAAGAGGATTGACATGACAGAAAGAATTCCAACCCCATATTTTTTACTGGATGAACCAATTTTACAGAGATATTTTGATATGCTGACGGAAGCATTAAAGGAGAACTGGCCTAATTACCGGATCGGGTATTCCTTTAAGACGAACTCGCTCCCCTGGCTGGTAAACTTCTATAAGAAGCAGGGGGCTTATGCGGAAGTAGTATCCAGGGACGAATATGGATTGGCAAAATATCTTGGATTTCAGGATTCAGAAATTGTTTATAATGGACCTTATAAGGACGAGCAGTCCTTCCGGGATGTGGTGCTTGCCGGAGGATATGTAAATTTGGATTCCAAATGGGAACTGGAATGGCTGACGAAGCTTTCAGAGGAATTGGAAGAAGAGAAGATTTTAACAGATTCTTCCGGTAATGGTGAAGCGGGCAGAGAGAAGAAGACACGAGAAAACGGAAAAGTAAGTGAAGTAAGTGAAATCCGGGTCGGAATCCGTGTGAATTTTAATCTGGAACAGATGTGCCCCGGGGAAACAACCATGGGAGAAACGAGCGGGCGGTTTGGCTTTTCTTATGAAAATGGTGAGTTTGCCAAAGCACTTTCCTATGTAAGAGCGCTCCCTCATGTAAGGGTTACAGGACTTCATCTTCATTCCAGCAGTAAAAGCCGCAGCGTACAGATCTTCCGCAGTATTGCACAGATGGCCTGCAGGCTGAAAAGGGAATTTGATCTTACGTTATCCTATGTGGATATCGGAGGCGGTTATTGTGGAGGAATGGAAGGAAGACCGGAATATCCGGATTATTTCCCGGCCATTGCAGAAGAACTCCACAGGGAATTTGACCAGGAGCAGACACAGCTTGTTGTAGAACCCGGAATTTCACTGATTTCCAAGGGCTCCTTCTTTGTAACCAGTGTGATCGATGTGCGGGACATCCGGGATACCCGGTATCTGATTACCGATGGCAGCCGGTTTAATATTGATGCAACCATGATTAAATCCTCGTATCTGTACCATACGAAGCTGCAGAATCCATCCGCACCTGTTATGGACAGACAGGAGATCACCGGTTATACCTGTATGGAATGCGACCGGCTTTTTACGATGGAGAACCTGCCAGAGCTTCAGACGGGGGATCAGATTATTTATGAGAATGTCGGGGGATATACCATTAGTCTGAATCCATTGTTTATTCAGTATTTCCCTGCGGTTTATGTACGTAATGGAGAGCAGATGACGGAAGTCCGCAGGAAGTGGACGGCGAAGGAATATGTGCAGGGGAATATATGGTAGGAACGAAAGGAATAAATTGTATGTCAGATAACATTCTGATTCTGAGCTGCGGTACAAGAGATCTTCTTGTGCGTTATTTTAAAAGGGCAGATTATGAACGGGTGATCGGTGCAGATTGCAGTGAATTGGCACCTGCACTTTATGAGGCGGATAAATATTATCTGATTCCGAGAATGAAGGAAGAGGGCTATTTTGATGCAATTCTGGAAATCTGCCGCAAGGAAGGGATTACGGCAATTCTTCCGTTGCAGGAGGATGAATTAAATCTGATTTCGGAAAACAGGGAGCTGTTTGAGCAGGAGGGAATCCGGACGATTGTTTCACCGGTAGAAACCTTGCAGATCTGCAGAGATAAATATTGTTTCTTTGAGCATATGACGGAGCATGGGATTCCGGTGCTGAATTCCTATATTGATCTGGCCAAATTTGAGAAGGCATATGAAGCAGGGAAGATCGGGTTCCCGGTATTTGTCAAGCCTGTCCGGGGGGCAGGAAGTGTTGGCGTGATGAAGGTTTCCTGTATGGAGCTTTTGAAGGCGTTATTTGCGTATAGTGAAGAGCCTCTTCTGATTCAGGAATTCTGTAATGGCAGGGAATTCGGAATTGATGTATATGTGGATCTTGTAAGTGGTGAAGTAGTGGATATATTTGCAAAAGAAAAGCTCAGGATGCGTGCAGGAGAGACAGAGAAGTCTGTTACCAGTAACGATCCGGCATTGAAGGAGTTTGTTTATCGTGCGGCTTCCACACTGAAGCTGTCCGGACCGGTTGATATGGATGTTTTTGAAAAAGACGGGATATTTTATCTGTCAGAGATCAATCCGAGATTTGGCGGAGGCTTCCCTCATGCGTATGCCTGTGGTGTGGACACGCCCTCTTATATTTTACAGAATTTGCAGGGAATAGCGAATGAGAGCCATTTACAGGAGAAACGGGAAGAAATCTATGTCTTAAAGTATTCTGATATTCTGTGCATTGATCGTTGAGAAGGCATGTTATATGGCTGGTAGTATTGGAAAGGATAATCAGGAACGGGATTTGAGCAGTGCAAGCAGCGCATCTGCGATGCGGACCGCACCATTTCCATCCACAAGCTGCTGCATCCTTTTAGAAATATTCCTGTAACGAAGAAGACGCGCGGAAGCGGCCTGATTCCGAACATAAGGATTCATGGAGGTAACCCAGTGGGCTGCCTCTTTTTTTATGGATTCCTCGTTCGTGCGGACATCGCCGAGGCAGGGGATGGCATCGTTCTGCGCAAAAGCATTTGCAGACGCAATCTGATTATCCGCAATGATAAAGCTTGCGGTGGGAACACCAACTGCACACAGCTCGTAAAGTGTTGTTCCGGCAGCCGAGAGCGCAAGATCACAGGACTGCATCAGGGAAGCCATATCCGAAATACCCTGATGGAGAACAACCGTGGAAGCCTTGGCAGATGCTGAAGAAGAGATATACAGATTTTGCGTATCAGTCAGTTCGCACAATGCCTGACGGTCAGGATTCATGCTGCCTAAAAGAAGATGAAAGCAGTAGCCTGGGGGGCATTTGGCAAGCAGGTATTTCGTAAGATGGAGCGTGGTATGATACGGATCGGAACCGCCGGATGCTATGAGAACATGGCAGATTTTGCCATCTGACACAGAGGGCAGGACTCTGCCTGCTGATTGAAACTGGGGACGGAGAGGTGCAAAGGCACCGCCTAACAGCTTCTTCCCGGCACGGGTGTAGGAATGCTCATATTCCTGCTGTGTTTCCGGGGTGAGGATGTCATAATTGATGACCAGATCAACCGGATAATCAAAGGCGCGCAGATCGTCTAGATAGACAAGAGTAACATGGTTTTTTAGGGATAAAAAATAGCGTTCGGTTACAAAGTAGGAGTCCACCAACAGGACAGGCTTAGCTGCAGAAGAGAGAGTTGTGCCGGACACCGGGGGGAAAGCCCTGCTGGAAGCCGGTGCGTGGACAGGGGAAGGCTCGCACCTGCCAATAAGTGAGAGTAATTCCGGCAATTCCCTTTCCGGATCATCATACCGGGCAGTTTCAAGAATACAAACCGGAAATTCTTCCTTACAGTCGAAAAAGCCACAGAGTAAAGCCTTGCTTTCCTGATCGGAAACGAGGAAGGTGATGGGGAAAACATCAGAATCCGTAAAAGTTGTACCTGCAGCCTGCAGCTCCTTTTTTAATGCCCGGGCAACCGAAAGACACCGCACCAAATGTCCGGTGGCAATTTCGGTATTTCCATCTGCTCGAATATAAATTACTGAATCAGCTCCCATGCCAGAGGAGTTCCTTTCTTTAAGAAATGCTTTGCCCTTTTGCCGAGCACTTCTTCATAATACATGGTATGAAGTCCGATTCCGGGACGGATCGAACGGATATTTTCGGGGGTTAAGGTTTCGCCCTCTGCAATGTCTTTGACAACGAAAAGAGAACGGGAACCGCGGTGCTCCTGCTTTTGTTTTTCGGTCAGAACATATTCGGAAGAACCGAGTGCCTTATCTAAAATACGGATTTCATCCACCATCTGTTTAAATTCCTGTGGCTCCATGGAAAATCCACTGTCCGGGCCGCCGTCGGCACGGCGGAGAGTCAGATGCTTTTCCACCATTTTAGCACCAAGAGGAACGGCTCCTGCAGAGACAATGGTTCCCAGGGTGTGATCGGAAATTCCGGTCAGGCAGTCGTAGGTTTTTGCAAGGGTCGGAATGACGTTCAGGTTGACCTCTTCATAGGGCGTCGGATAGGCAGACACACATTTTAACAGGATAACATCCTCATTGCCCTCTTCCTTACATACCGCAAAAGCGCGCTCAATATCCTCCGGATAAGCAATTCCGGTAGCGAAAATAACAGGCTTGTGCAGTTTTGCAACCTTACGGATCAAGGGAATATCATTGATTTCGTAGGAGGCAATTTTGTAAGCGGGAACGTTGAGCTCTTCCAGAAAATCCACAGCTGTGAAGTCAAAGGGAGAAGAGAAGCATTCCATGCCAAGCTTATGTGCCTCTTCGATGAGCTTCGGCTGCCATTCCCAGGGGGTATATGCCTGTTTATAAAGATCATATTCGGAGATGCCGTCCCACAGACCGCCTTTATTCATGAAACAGTCATCGTGGCAGTCGATGGTCAAAGTATCGGCAGTATAGGTCTGCAGCTTGACGGCATCCGCACCGGCTTCGGCAGCTGCGTGGATGATTTCCACGGCGCGGTCATAATTCTGATTATGGTTGGCGGAAATCTCCGCCACAATAAAGGTAGGAGAAGCGGCACTGATGGTACGCTTCCCGATCTGCATCGTATGATTCATGGAAAGTCCTTTCTGTGAATGTAATGATAGCAAATGTTAATTAAATAAGCATTCGATGTCTATAGGGTTATCATTTACATGACTTTGAATCGTTATCAAGACACTGAATGAAGCCTGCGGTATTTGATTTCTGCAATTTCCCAGTCCTCTAAGGTATCTATGTCCTGTACTTCCATTTCAGTTAAAACAAGGGGTACCTGTCCCTTGACATCGGTAGTTCCCTCTTTTAAGAAGACGTCGGTGCGGCAGGCATAGAACTGACCGCAGTCATGATAAATTTTCTGTAAATCCTGGCTTCTTGCAAGGGCATACTCCGGAAACTGGCGTTTTAAGAAACCTTCCTCACTGATTAATAATCCTCTCTGCGGGGGATAGGAAAAGGGAACAACCGGCATTACGGAATCCGAGTCGGCAAGAAGCTCCATAGCCTGTTTCAGCCGTTCACCGGTGACAAAGGGAGCGGTCGGGTAGATGCAGCAGAAATTATCAAAATGCTCACCACGTTCCTCGTAGGTTTTCAATACCTCCATAATGACATCATCGGTGGAGGCATAGTCATTAGCCGTTGCTTCTGACCGGAAAAAAGGAACCGAAGCACCGTATTTTACTGCAATTCCGGCAATCTCCGGATCATCGGTAGATACCATGACTTCATCAAAGGCTCCGGAAGAGCGTGCGGCCTCAATGGAGTAGGCAAGAATCGGCTTCCCGCAGAATTCCTTAATATTTTTACGCGGAATACGCTTGCTGCCTCCACGCGCTGTGATCATTGCAAGATTATGACTCATGGAAGAATACTCCTTTTTATACATATAAAATTGGTGTAACTATTCAGAACCCCATTCGTAAAACCGTTGCTAACGCAACTTGAGTTTTACTCATGTGGTTACTTCGCCATATAAATTATGTCAAATGTCCTTACGAATGCGAGCATTCGACGTCCATATTGTCATAATTTGCATGGCTCTGAATAGTTACAAATTGGTAATTCAAGTATACCTTATCTGTTATCGGATTGCAAAGAGATATCTGCGCGCAATGTCTGCCGGTTATGATTTTGCATGATAGACGAAGCGCAGAAGTTGTGATACACTGTAAACAACAGTTCAGCCATGCAGAAATGAATATACAGGATGACCGTGGGAGCTTGCTCACAAAGGGCAGCTTGTATATTCATTTCTATAGGGCGGACGCCCGACATGAAATAAGCTGCCGGAAAGCATGTATATATGTCAGCCAATCAGAACAATGCGGCAGCTTATGAATGGGCATGGCTGAACTGTTGTGGAAATTCATGTAGAAATAAATATACAGGATGACCGTGGGAGCTTGCTCACAAAGGGCAGCTTGTATATTCATTTCTATAGGGCGGACGCCCGACATGAAATAAACTGCCGGAAAGCATGTATATTTGTCAGCCAATCAGAACAATCCGGCAGCTTGTTACAGATATAGAATATAAGGATATCACAGAAACATGGTTAAAATTTTTAAAAAGATGATGGTGCTTCTTGATGCACGTCAGAAACGAATTATGGTGCTTCAGTTAATTCTGATGCTGATTGGAGCGATTCTTGAAACTGCCGGTATTTCGATGGTAGTTCCGGTAATGCAGGTGGTTCTGGAAGAAAATGCGGTGGCAAAGCACCGTTATCTCCAGGTGATCTGTGAGCTTTTTCATATTGACAAGGAGAATACCACAGCCGTTATGGTGTTTGTGATGATGGCCCTGATTCTGATGTTTGTCCTCAAGAATGTCTTTCTGTTCTTCCAGCAGAAGTCACAGCTTAAGTTCGTCTATACCAATCAGTTTGCCACCTCGAGACGCATGATGATCAACTTTATGCAGCGCCCGTATGAATATTATCTGAATGCGGATACGTCCGTGATCCAGAGAAGCATTACTTCGGATGTAAATAATATGTATGGACTGATTTTGGCAATGCTGCAGCTTTTCAGCGAGGGTGTCATTTTCGTGGGACTTGTCATTGTGGTGGCCTTTATCAGCGGAATTAAGATCACCATTATCGTGGCAGCTCTTCTGATTGTGGTCCTTCTGCTTATTATGTTTATTTTAAAGCCGATCATGAAAAAGGCCGGCGTAGAGAATCAGGACTATTACAGTGGTCTTTATAAATGGATCGATCAGTCGGTAATGGGAATCAAGGAAATTAAGATTGCCAATAAGGAAAGCTACTTTATTAATGAGTATTCCAAGTGTGGAAATGGCTATGTAAGTGCCGTACAGCGCTATAATCTGTACAATGCCACTCCGCGGCTCTTAATTGAAACCGTAGCAGTAGCCGGAATGATTATTTTTATGATGCTGCAGCTGCTAAATGGAATTGAGGCAAGTGAGGTCATTACCCAGCTGAGTGCACTTGCGGTTGTTGCCATGCGCCTTGTGCCCTGTGCAAACCGGATTAACAACCATCTGACCTCGATTTCCTATTTTGAACCATTCTTTATGGGAGTCAGTGACCATTTACAGGATGATATCCGTGATAAGAATGTAAATTACGACGCAGAAGCGTATCGTCAGAAAATTGATGTACAGAAGATGGAGATCCGGGATAAGATTGAATTAAAGGATATTGTTTATAAATACCCGAACACGGAGACGCTGATTTTTGACCATGCGGATATGGTGATTCCCATTGGACAGTCAGTAGGAATTGTGGGGACAACCGGTGCCGGAAAGTCTACGGTTGTGGATATTATGCTCGGACTGTTAAAGCTCCAGCAGGGGCAGATCCTTGCAGATGGCGTGGAGGTCCGTGATCATTACCGGTCCTGGCTTAAAAATGTCGGATACATTCCGCAGAATATTTTTATGATTGATGATACTATCCGCAAGAATGTTGCATTTGGTTACGCGGACGAGGATATTGACGATGACAAGGTCTGGGCGGCACTTAAGGAGGCCCAGCTGGATGAGTTTGTAAGAAGCCTTCCGGAAGAACTTGATACCGGAATCGGTGAGAGGGGAATCCGTATCTCAGGAGGCCAGAGACAGCGGATCAGCATTGCCAGGGCACTTTTTGAGGATCCGGAGGTACTGATTATGGATGAGGCAACCTCTGCCCTTGATAATGATACGGAAGCAGCCATCATGGATTCCATTAACCGCCTGCATGGACGGAAGACCATGGTGATCATTGCACACCGTCTGCAGACGATCGAAAAGTGCGACATTGTTTATCGTGTCGAAGACGGAAAGGTGACAAGAGAACGATAAAAGGGATCATTGTTGCGCATAGCCGGAAGCATTTGCTGACCAGGTGTGCAAAAGTAAAGGGAAAGGGAGCACTGCATGGAAGGAAGGAAACGTCAGGCAGGAATTGAATTATTGCGCATGGTTGCCATGATGATGATTGTTACCATGCATTTTCTTGCAAATTCCGGGAACCTTTTAGAACCGGGAAAACCATCGGACGTTTCAGCTGTTTTGGGAACGATCCTCGAAAATTTTTGTCTTGCGGCAGTGAACGCTTATGTGTTTATCAGTGGTTATCTCGGGTATCAGGGAACGTTTCAGGTGAAAAGAGTCCTGCGGTTCCTTTGCCAGATCTGGTTTTACAGCCTGCTGGTTCCCCTTGTACTGATGGGTTTGGGGATCAGCACAGGCTTTCAGAACGGCATTTATGGAATCCTTCCTTATCTGTTTCCGATTGAGACAGAACACTACTGGTTTGCAACCTCGTTCCTGCTTTTGATGCTGCTGATGCCTTTTTTGAATCTTGCGGCACAGCACCTTCCAAAGAAAACCTATCAGACGGCACTTGTCGTACTCTTTATATTTTTAAGCGGAATCAAGAGTATTGTACCAGTGGCTTTTGCAACAGACCGGTACGGCTATGACCTGACCTGGTTTGTTTTCGTTTATCTCCTTGCCGCCTATGCAGGAAAGTATGATGAAAACGGAATTTTTCACCGGTTCAAAACAGGCAGGGGAAATGCGGCGATTCTCTTTTTACTGAGTGCCGCGGTCGGAATGGCAATTCAGTTTCTGATGAAAGATCTGGGAAGCTTTCTGCCTTCGTTACAGAATACCTGTGAATACTATTTTTCCGTGCCGTATCACTATAATACGATCACGGTACTTACGGCAGCCATCGGGCTGTTTTATCTGTTCCGTTCCCTGCAGATCCGGGAGGGAAAAGCAGCAGATCTGCTCCGTCGGCTTGGCGGCTTATGCTTTGGCATTTATTTATTACATGAACATATCGATATCCGCGGCAGCTGGTATGGGTGGCTGCAGGCACTTGTGAATCCTGCCGGAAATACCGGTGTGCTTCCTTTTTTGACAGAATGGATTTTCTGCCTGCTGGTGGTGTGTATTACAGGCCTGCTGACAGACCTTATAAGAGATAAGGTGTTTCATTTGATTGGAGGCAGACTCGATAAGACTGCCCTGGGAAAATGGCTGAAAAATCCGGATGACAAGGAAAGCAGAGGAGGAAATAAATGAACGAATATGCGGAACGATTAAAACCTCTCTATCATTTTGCAGAGAAAATCCTGTTTCCGGTAATCCTTATACTGTTTCCCATGCTTAAGGTAAATCAGGGAATTGACCTGACGGATACGGCATACAGTCTTGGAAATTATGCGTTCTTTGGGCAGAATACGGTATTGTGGACACTTCTGACGTTTTTGTCCAATGTCCTGGGATTCTTCTTTACGAAGCTTCCGTTCGGAGGAACCATGCTTGGCATGAAGGTATATTCCTCCCTGCTGATCAGTGCCATGGCTCTGCTTGGATACCGCTTTTTCCGGACGAAAATGCCGGCTGTCATTGCCTTTCTCGCAGAGCTTTCCGCAATTGGAATGTGCTGGTGTCCATCCGTGATTTTATATAATTATATGACCTATACGCTATTGCTTACCGCAGTGATTCTGCTGTTCCGCGGACTGGTGCGGAAGCATCCGGGGTGCCTTGTGGCGGCAGGAGTGGTTCTGGGGCTTAATACCCTTGTACGCTTCCCCAATAATGGATTGGAAGTGTTATTGATCCTTACTTTGTGGTATTATGGATATTTGAAGAAGAAACCGTTAGCAGAAATTGCGAAGGAAACAGGCCTGTGCATAGCAGGTTATGCAGCGGGCTTTGTGGCAGTGCTTGCCGGCATGATGCTTCTTTATGGAACGGGAACCCTTGGAACCATGATCGAAGGAGTCTTCGGCATGGCAGGCTCTGCATCCGATTATACCTTTGGAGAAATGCTTGGGATGATTACAGATGCCTATCTGCACGGAGCGGGATGGATGGCTTATATGATGCTGTGTATTCTGCCGGGAATTCCTTTTTTCGCCATACAGAAGGAGCGTTTTCCCCTGCTTCGCAAAGTGGTATATTGTATCTGTATTGTGTTTTTGTTTATCGTGCTTGGCAGATGGGGCATGTTTAACTTTAAATATTATCAGAAGGAAGCCGCTCTCCAGTGGGGCGTGGTTTTCCTGATTCTGTCGCTGGGAATCTGTGTGTGGATGCTGTTTAGCAGAATGCAGGACTGTGAATGGAAGCTGATTGCGGCGATGAGCCTTATTGTGGTTCTGATCACCCCACTTGGCAGCAACAATTATGTGTGGCCGGCTTTGAATAACCTGTTCTTTGTGGCACCGATCACGTTCTGGACCATATACCGCTTCGCAAGGTGGGGACGTCCGTATCTGGATGTAACCGGGAAGGTTCCGCTCTTTTCCGTAAAAGCGATGACTATGGCTATGGTCGTTGCGTTCCTGATTCAGGCAGTCGGAATTGGCTGCAATTATGTTTTTCTCGATGGGGAGGATGGACATAAAAGGGATACGACAGTAGAAGGAAGCCGGATTCTGCGTGGAATGAAAACCAATGCCGCAAACGCCGGAACACTTGAAGAGCTAAATACCTTTATGCTGGAAAATAATACGGAATATCGGAACAAAAAGGTGATTCTGTATGGAAATATTCCGGGGCTGTCCTATTATCTTCACAAGGCGCCGGCTGTTTATACATCATGGGCAGATCTTGATACGAACAGCTATGAACGGCTGGCAGAGGATCTCAATACTTTAAATCAAACGATGACGGAAGAGGATCGTCCGCTTGTCATCTTTTCGGAAGAAATCATGGCACAGGTGCTTGATTTGCAGGAGAACGGAATGGTGGAAGAGGACTCTGTCTGGGAGCAGAAGCTTAAGGCTATTCTGAATTTTATGACAGTAAATGAATACCAAATGGTCTTTGAGAATGAGAAATATGCAGTGTTTGTATAACAATTCAGATTAAGTCGCAACTATTCAGTACAGATCGAAGCATCTGCTGCTGAGACCGTAAGAATACATTAGTTCATAAAAAGAATGCCGATTTACAGGAGGAGAGAGAAATGATCCGATTTAATGTGCCTCCCTTTACAGGGAAGGAAATGGATTATATGAAGCAGGCCGTAGAGAGCATGCATATCTGTGGGGATGGTGATTTTACCAGGAAATGCAGCAGGTGGATAGAGGAACAGACCGGGACAGGCAAGTGCCTTCTGACGACATCCTGTACCCATGCACTGGAAATGGCAGCCCTTCTTTGTAATATTAAGGAAGGCGATGAGGTGATCATGCCATCCTATACGTTTGTATCGACTGCAGATGCCTTTGTACTGCGCGGTGCCAGGATTGTGTTCGTAGACATTCGTCCGGATACCATGAATATTGATGAAACCCTGATTGAGGATGCGATAACCGAGAAGACCAAGGCCATTGCCGTGGTACATTATGCAGGTGTTTCCTGTGAAATGGATACCATTCTTGACATTGCAAAGCGCCATCGGCTGCTGGTGGTAGAGGATGCTGCACAGGGTGTGATGGCAAGCTACAAGGGCAAGGCACTTGGAACAATCGGAGACTTTGGATGCTTCAGTTTCCATGAAACGAAGAATTACAGCATGGGTGAGGGCGGAGCATTACTCATCCGTGATGAGCATTATGTGGAAGAAGCCGAGATCCTCCGTGAAAAGGGAACGGACCGGAGCAAATATTTCCGGGGACAGGTAGATAAGTACTGCTGGAGAAATTATGGCTCCTCTTATCTCCCGAGTGAAATTAATGCGGCATATCTTTATGCACAGCTGGAAATCGCAGATCAGATTAACGAGGTGCGTCTTTCCAGATGGCAGCAGTATTATGATGCATTATTGCCATTGCAGGAAGCCGGAAAGCTTACCCTGCCGGTAGTTCCCGGGGACTGTAAGCATAACGGTCATATGTTTTATATCAAATGTAAGGATCTTGAGGAACGCACGAGGTTTATTTCCTTTATGAAGGAAAATGAGATTCTTTGTGTATTTCATTATGTGCCGCTTCATTCGGCACCTGCCGGACTGAAATTTGGCCGTTTCCATGGGGAAGACCGTTATACGACCAGGGAAAGCGAACGTCTGGTGAGACTGCCGATGTTTTACCGGCTGACCGAAGAACAGACAGATTACATTATTTCTAAAGTAAAGGAATTCTATGAAGCTTAAGGACGTTGATTCGAAGAGACAGAATTTCATAATTTCTGTTGTGCTCCTGCTGATCCCGATGATCGCACTGGCCTGCCGTTTTGATTATTATTATGATTTAAACGATGATGTCCTGATGAAGGAAATATTAAGCGGAAATTATACCGGGGTGCCGGAAGGGCACAATATTCAGATGCTGTGGCTCATAAGCGCAGCAATCAGCCTGCTTTACCGTATCGTAAGGATTGCTCCGTGGTATGGTATATTTCTGTGTACCTGTCAGTTCGGGGCACTGCTTCTGCTCCTGAACCGGAGCTTTACGATCTGTAAAAGCCGGAAGGCCAAGCTTACGGTAGGACTTGTAGAAACACTGCTGTTTTTTGCCCTGATGATGGAGCATCTCGTGGCAGTACAGTATACAGTTACCTGCACCATGCTGGCTGCCACTGCGGCATTCTGGTTTCTGACCTCGAAGCCACAGGAGGAACCGGTTAAATTTATCCGAAGCAATATCCCGGCAGTTCTGCTCGTGTTTCTGGCGTATCTGATCCGGTCGGAAATGCTTCTTTTAGTACTTCCGATGATCTGTGTAGCAGGTGTTGTAAAGTGGAGCTTTGAAGAAAAGGCGTTCACCAAAGAGAATTTTATGAAATATCTTGGAGTGATCGGACTGATTCTGTTAAGTCTCCTGGCTGGAGAGGCCACACACAGGATTGCTTATGGAAGCAAAGAGTGGAGATGCTTTACCACACTGTTTGACAACCGTACGGAGCTCTATGATTTTCAACAGATACCTTCTTATCAGGCAAACAAAGAATTTTATGACAGTATCGGAATCAGCGAAAGTGAGCAGATTCTGTTTGATAACTATAATTTTGGAATTGATGAAGAAATCGATGAAACCATTATGGGACAGATTGCGGATTATGCCGGAGAACTGAATCAGGAAGCACAGCCCTTTATTCCCAAGTTTCAGAAGTATTTCAAACTGTATGTGTATCGTTTCTTAGGGGGACCGGCTTCCACAGGAAGTGATTATCCCTGGAATTATATGACGATACTTCTGTATATTACGGTATTTTTACTGGCGCTGTGCCAGAGCTGGAACACAGAGGATAAGCGGCATTACGGAATCTGGAAGCACCGCATGGTGACAGGGCTTTCCATTCTGTGGAAGCTTTGCTTTCTTTTTGCCGTCCGGAGCGCACTTTGGATGTATATTCTGATGGGGGAACGTTTCCCGGACAGGATTACCCACTCCCTGTATTTTATGGAGTTTGTAGTTCTTGCAGGGATTCTGTTTGTCCTTATCATGCAAAAGCGCAGGTCTGGCAGAACACATCTGGTACGGATGACGATGCTTATTTGTTTCGGTCTGTTTTCCGTGCTGCTCCTGCCGGGAAAGATCGGGGAGGTGGCACAGGATCAGAAGTACCGCGAGCAGCAGAATGAACCTTATTTACAGGTTTATGACTACTTTGCGCACCATCCGGAGAACTTTTATTTTATGGACGTATATTCTTCGGTGAGCTATTCGGAAAAGATGTTTGCCAATGTGGATAACGGCATTCACAATTATGATATTATGGGTGGCTGGGCGAGCAAGAGTCCGCTTTACCGTAAAAAGCTCAAGGTCTATCAGATCCCTGACATGGAAGAAGGACTGCTTTCCATGGATAATGTTTATTTCGTAAGAAAAAAGGCAGAGGACATGCACTGGCTTTCCAATTACTATGAAAGCCATGGTGAGAACATAAAGATCACATTGGTTGAAACGATAGACGATGTTTTTGAAATCTATCGGATTGAATCTGTCAGTTTGTGACAGGATCCGGTGCAATCGTATAAAGATTCCGTTGCTTATGAATACATGTAAGCAGAATCAGAAAGGGAAAATCGGACAATGATGATTTATGGAGAACGGATTGCACTCCGGCCAATGGAGGAAAGGGATACAGCAGATATTATCCGGTGGCGCAATACGGATTTTGTGAGGAAAAACTTTATCTATCAGAAGCCTTTTACGGCAGAAACCCATCATCATTGGATTGAAACGATGGTAAAGACCGGGAAGGTCGTGCAGTTTATGATTTGTCCCTATGAAGCGGATACAGAAAATGAAGCAGCACAGGAGGAACCGGGCAGGCAGGGACAAACCGCGGATACTGGATTGAAAATAATTCAAAATGCGGTTGGAAGTGTTTATCTGCGTGATATCGATGAGACACACCATAAGGCGGAATATGGGATTTTCATTGGAGAAGAAGAAGCTCTTTCGAAGGGCTATGGCACGGAGGCAGCACAGCTTATGCTGCAATATGCGTTTGAAACCCTGCACCTGCATAAGGTGATGCTCCGTGTGCTGGCTGAAAATACACAGGCACAGAAAAGCTATGAAAAGGCAGGCTTCCGGCAGGAAGCTTATTTAAAGGATGATGTCTTTCTAAACGGAAGGTTTTGTGATGTCATTCTGATGGCATGTATATGTGATGATGATTCCACTACGTAAATGATGAAATCATTGTAACTATTCAGAACTCCATTCGCAAGCTCACTGCTGCGCAGTTCCCTTTGCTCATGTAGTTACTTCGCCATATAAATTTAAAAATGTCCTTACGAATGCAAGCATTCGACGTACATTATTTAAATTTGCATGGCTCTGAATAGTTACAAATCATTACAGCTTATGAACGTCATGGCAGCAGATTGCTGTCATAAATCAATGAAGAGAGAACCGGAGACAATAGAAATGAAGAAGGTCAGTTTTGTAATTCCCTGTTACCGTTCGGCACAGACACTGCCGCATGTGGTAAAAGAAATTGATGATACAATGTCCTCCATGAAGGATTATTGTTATGAGATTATTATGGTAAATGACTGTTCGCCGGATGACACCTTTGCAGCAATTGAAAAGCTGTGTGCAGCATCCGGAAACCATCCGGAGGCACAGCGTAAGGGGATTAATCTTGCAAAGAATTTCGGACAGCACAGTGCGCTGATGGCGGGCTTTCATTATGTGACAGGAGACATTGTAGTGTGTCTGGATGATGATGGACAGACACCGGCGAACGAAGTGGGAAAGCTGCTTGAGGGGATTGAACAGGGATCTGATGTGGTGTATGCAAGATATGCGCATAAGCATCATTCCGGCTTCCGTAACTGGGGAAGCCATGTGAATGAGCTGATGACGAGAGTGATGCTCGGAAAGCCGAAGGAGCTCTATGTATCCAGTTATTTTGCAGCCAGACGTTTTGTGGTAGATGAAATGAGTCGTTATACCTATGCATTTCCTTATGTGATCGGTCTTGTGCTCCGTACCACGAAGAATATTACGAATGTGGATGTAAATCACCGTGACCGGGAAGCAGGAGTTTCCGGATATACACTGGGAAAGCTTTTGAATCTCTGGTTTAACGGTTTTACGGCATTCAGTGTGAAGCCGCTGCGGATTGCAACAGCAGCAGGAACGGTTTGTGCCATTGCAGGGTTTTTATATGGAATTTATACAATTATTAAAAAGCTGTTCTTTAATCCGCCCGGACTGGTTACCGGCTTCAGCGCACTGATGTCTGTTCTGGTTTTTATGGGTGGAATGCTCATGCTGATGCTGGGACTTGTTGGAGAATACATTGGAAGAATGTATGTGTCCATGAATAATTCTCCCCAGTATGTGATCCGGCAGACAACCTTCAGGGAGAAACCCTCCGGGAAGGACGGAGGCAGGATGCAGAATACCGGGAAAATTCAGGCAGGAAATACTGAGGAAATTCAGGCAGGAGAATCGTAATGGGAACATGGATCTTTCCAATGGAAAATTATCTGGACTTCAGCAACAGCATTTTACAGGTGCTGATTGCACTGCTTGTGTTTATGGTGATCCGGAAGCTTCGTCCCGGGAAGCCGACCGTTATTTCCGTGCTGTTCGGGTTTCTTTTTTCAATTTGTATGGTATTTGGCGCACAGCTTGATCAAAAGGGCAGTGTTCCATTCATGAATCCATGGATGTGGCTTTCCATCCTGGCTTTTGCGGTAGTGATGACCCTGATGGTAAGCGGACTCTGGAGTGCGATGGCACAGAGACAGCAATCCCGGGTAACTTTGCCGCATTTGAAAGCCTCCCGGGAGATTTGCAGAGTTTCGGAAACACAGACCGGCAGGACGGAAGGAGGGAGCTCGTTTCTGCTGCGGACCGGTGGAGTGATCTTTCTTCTTTATTTCGTGGTATTTCTGGCAGTTTATCCCGGATTTTTCGTTTATGATGCGCAGGAGGAATATCTGGAAGTGGTAACGAGGAGCTTTACCACACATCACCCTCTGTTTCATGTGCTGATGCTGGGAGGAATTGTCCAGCTTGTGTATAAACTGACAGGCTCCATCAATCTGGGAATTGCAGCCTATACCCTGTTTCAGATGGCAGCTTTGTCACTGATTTTCGGGTATTTTATCTGGAAGCTCGGGGAACATGGACTCGGGAAACGGGGGCAGTGGATCCTTACTCTTTATCTTGGCATCTGTCCGCCGCTTGTCATGTTCAGCCTGTGCTCGGCAAAGGACGGTCTGTTCATGGGGATGCTGCTGATACAGGTACTGCTTTTGCTGGATCTGTGTGAGGATGTGGAAGCCTTTTGGGCAGACAGGGAAAAAATGCTTCTGTTTGCGGTATCTGCCATACTGATGATGCTGTTTCGCCATAACGGCTGCTACGCATTTCTGGTATTCCTTCCGTTTTTGGCTGTTTTTGTTAAAAAGAAAGCGTTCTCTGGCAATGACCGGATACAGGCAGGAAGACGATCTGCCAGGCTTCTGGCTTATGGAGTATTGCTGATCTGCCTGTATCTGATTTTAAATAAAGGACTTGCTTTTGCAACAAAGGCAAGTGGGGGTGAGCATCAGGAAATGCTGACGGTTCCCATTATGCAGCTTGCAAGAACCTATGCGTATGAGCCGGATGCCTTTACGGAAGAGGACCGGGAAGTGCTGTTCCGGTATCTGCCGGAGGATGCCCTGCAGCGGTATACACCGAAGGTATCCGACGGGGTGAAAATCTCCTTTTCCAATGCAGCCTATGAAGAAAACTCCGGCGATTTCTGGAAGTTGTGGGCCGGGATGCTGATTCATCATCCGTTTTCTTATGTGAATGCATGGCTGATGACTTCGTATGGATTCTGGTATCCGGATACGGTGATTGACGTGTATCGTGGAAACACGGTGTTTACTTATACCTATGAGGACAGCTCTTATTTTGGTTATGAGGTGGAAGAGCCGGGAACAAGGGCGAGTTTGCTGCCGGCACTTGACGAGCTTTATAGGAGGATGTCCCTTACGGTATTCCAGCAGAAGGTTCCGTTTGTTTCCATGCTGTTTTCACCGGGGTTTCTGTTCTGGTGTATGCTGTTCGGACTGGGATTCCTGCTGGATCAGAAGGAGCAGGGAAGATACCCGGAAGTGGTTCTGCCATTTCTGCTTCCGATATTGGTTTTCCTGACATTTTTACTGGGACCGACCTATCTGGTACGTTATGTGGTGTTCTGGTGGGTACTGGTGCCGTTGCTTGCAGTACGAATCTATGTTATACTTAATAGTCAACGATGAAACGCAGGCTGTTTTATCTGCCTGTCATAATTAAGGAAGAAGTATGAAAAAGGTTATTTATAAAAGTACGGCGATACAATTTATCATCCTGCTTGCGGCAGTGATCATTCTTTCAACACTCTGGCCAATGCGCCTGTGGAAGAAGGATGTGACACTTTCGGTTACTCCACGTTCCGGTACATTCTCAGAATATGTGGATAAGGATAAGATCATCAGGCAGACATTCCTGTCTCAGGGGACTCACCTTGAGAGGATGCGTCTCTATATCGGAGAGGGATCACAGGGTGAGTTCTTTTATGCCAGAATGTATGATGAGAAGTATCAGCTGGTAGCAGAGGAAGAGGTGCAGATACCGACAGAAGGACTTCCGTGCTATGTTGAGATGCCGATGGATCTTGACATGGAAAAAGATAAAACTTACTTTTTCACCTTGCAGGGAGTGGATCTGGTGGCAGAGGCAAGACAGGGAGAGGAAGTCCGTGTCTGTTTTGCCTATGAAATGATTGCACCGGATGAACTGCCGGGTGCCGGTATTATGTATTACAACGAGGAACAGATCTATGGAGCCGGAATTGTTGCGGATTATGTTTATAGCACACCGATCGGTATGAAAAGAACACTGGCCTGTATGGTGGGTATTTTACTTGTGGCCTTATGTCTGATGGCTGTGGTCAGGTGGCTGTTCCGTAAAGTGCTGCATGATTCTCTTACCACGGTAGAACAGGCGGTTCGTGCGACTGTCAATCCCTGTATCGCGGCAGGAGTAGCTGCAGGGCTTGTAACCATTGCTATGGGCAGGTGGACCTCCTATGCAGCAGACAGCATTTTCTATATGGTGGCTGTAATATTACTGGGAGCAGTACTTTTCTATGGAGTAAATCATAACAGGGATGGTCAGGGAACATTGCTTACCGGAGATTTTATCAGAGAACATCTGGCAGATGGATTACAGATATTGTTTATTGCAGGTGCGATTGCTGCATGCTGTGATTACATGAACGGACTTTATGAAATTCACCATCAGGTAGCACAGCGCAGGGAAATGCTGTTCTTTGCACTGGTGATTCTGACAATGTTTTCATGGAAGGAACTGGTGAACCGGTATACCCTGCTTTATGTGATTATTGCAGGCATTGCCGGAGCAGCTTATTATCATAATGGACTTAATGCCCTGATGGTACGGGAGTTTAAAGTAGAGTCAGAGATTGGAATGAATGTGGAAGTACTGCGAAATACCGTGCTTATTGCGATCCTGTTCGTGTTTATTCTTCTGCGTACCCTGATCTGCTTATGTAAAAGGAAGCTGGCAAAGCCCAATTACTGGTATGGGGTGCCTGCACTGCTTTTCTTTGCAGGTATTGTGATTTTCCGGAATACCAGATGGTGGACAGTTGTGCTGGCCGTCAGCTTCACTTTATTATATTTAAGCTATGGAATGTGGGAGCATCGCAGCCGTTTCCTTACGAATGTGCTGTATGGTGTGGTTTTTCACTTTATACTTTCCCTTATTTATGCGTTGCTTCACCGGCCGTATGGAGCCTATGAGTATGCCCGTTATCCTTTTACCTTCCATACTGTGACAACAACAGCCACTTATCTGGTGATTGTGGAGTGTGCAGTGATTGTATTGCTGTTTGGGCGTCTGCGTCAGAGCAGCCGTCTGCGTGATGTATGGAAGGAATTATGTCTGTTCGGAATTGTGACGTCCTATATGTTATTCACGATGTCCAGAACAGGGTTGTTTACCGCCGGTGTTGTTGGAATCATTGCCTGGCTTATAATGACCGATGGAAAGGGGAAGAATAAACTTAAGAAGCTCGGATATCATCTCGGTCTTGTTGTGGCAGCTGTTATTGTAATGTTCCCGATCACATTCACAGCGCAGCGTAATGTACCTATTCTGGCAAGTGAACCGAGAAAATTTGAAATTGAAAACTGGCATAATAAAATTATGCGTGAACACAATTTTACCTCCACACAATATATCAGTGTCGGACGATTTGCAGAGGTGTTCCTGGATAAAGTATTCAGCATCCCCGAAGGAACATTTGATTTTTATGGTGAAGATGAAAAGTATCGTACCCTGTATATGCACAATGAGGCTGCAGGAGAGCAGCTCGTGGCTTCCCTGGTTCTTCCTTCTGCGTTTTACAGTGAGCCGGATGCGGTTCCTTATGAAGAAACAGAAAGCAGCGATGATTATTCCAATGGACGTATGACTATTTTCCGGTCATATCTGGAACAGCTGAATGCAGATGGACATGATACGATGGGGGCGGTACTGCCGGATGGAGAGATTGCGGTACATGCACATGACATTTATCTGCAGGTAGCTTTTGATCATGGAATGGGTGTGGGAATTCTGTTTTTACTGTTTGGAGCAGCTACACTTCTGCGGGCGGTATTTTATTACAGAAAGAACAAAGCAAAACCGTATGCGGCATTTCCCCTGCTGATGACGATTTCCTTTGCCGTAGCGGGTACTGTAGAATGGATTTTCCATCTGAGCAATCCCTGTACACTTGTACTGATGATGGTAATAGCACCTTTATTATACAAAGATAATGCAAAGGTCGAAGAATAGAATGAAAAAGCCTTTTAATGTGAAAAAATTTTATCGAAGAACGTTTCTTGTGATTTACGATATTATCAGTGTGATTCTGGCAAGCTACCTTGCCCTGATGATCCGTTACGGATTTTCTCTTGCAGAAATTCCGGAACATTTCATGAAGCCGATTACGGATTTCCTGCCGTTCAGTATTGTGATTACATTGGTTGTTCTTTATATTTTCAGGATGTATAACAGTCTGTGGGCCTATGCGGGAGAGACGGAATTGCAGAATCTGATCTGTGCGTGCATCATTTCCTCCGCATTACAGGCGGTTGGATTACAGTTTTTCCGTTTCTACGGAAGACAGGCCGTACCTAGCAGTTACTATTTCCTTTATATGTTCCTGCTGATCAGCTTTATTTTTGCAAGCCGCTTTTCTTACCGGTTCCTGAGAAGTCTGAAGCACAAGAACCAGAACAGGAAAAATGCCATTTCAGTCATGATTATAGGTGCCGGAGAAGCTGCAAATGTCATTATCAAGGAAATTGTGAACAGTAATTTTTCCACCATGGTCATCCGCTGCATCATCGATGATGATAAGGGAAAATGGGGAAAATTCATTCAGGGAATCAAGGTTGCAGGCGGTCGTGATAAGATCATAGAATGTGCGGAACAATATGATATTGATGAGATTATTATTGCGATGCCTTCAATTTCCCGATCCCAGATGAGCAGTATTCTGGATATCTGTAAAGAAACGAATTGTAAGCTGCGTTCCCTTCCCGGAATGTATCAGCTGGTAAACGGGGAAGTCAGCGTCAGCAAGCTCCGCGATGTGGAAGTGGAAGATCTTTTGGGAAGAGATCCGATTGAGGTTGATCTGGAATCAATTCTTTCCTATGTGCAGGGCAAGCGCGTTCTGGTAACAGGAGCCGGCGGCTCCATCGGAAGTGAGCTGTGCCGTCAGATCGCTTCCCATAAGCCGTCGCTGCTCATTATGCTGGATATTTATGAGAACAGCATTTATGACGTGCAGCAGGAGCTGAAAACCCATTTTCCGGATCTAAATCTGGAAGTGTTGATTGCATCGGTTCGTAATACGAACCGGATGAACTGGATTTTTGACCATTATAAGCCGGAAATTGTCTATCATGCAGCAGCACACAAGCATGTTCCGCTGATGGAGACAAGTCCGAATGAAGCTGTAAAGAATAATGTTTTCGGAACCTGGAAGACTGCCTATGCGGCAGCTATGAACGGAACGAAGCGTTTTGTTATGATTTCTACAGATAAAGCGGTAAACCCGACCAATATCATGGGAGCCAGCAAGCGGATCTGTGAAATGATTATCCAGACCTTTAATAAGCACTTTGATACGGAATTTGTAGCAGTACGGTTTGGAAATGTACTCGGAAGTAACGGCAGTGTCATTCCGTTATTTAAAAAACAGATCATGGAGGGAGGGCCGGTTACGGTAACCCATCCGGATATTATCCGGTATTTCATGACCATTCCGGAAGCAGTATCACTGGTGTTACAGGCCGGTGCCTATGCGAAGGGCGGAGAAATTTTTGTCCTTGATATGGGAAAACCGGTGAAGATCCTGGATCTTGCCAGAAACCTGATTAAACTGTCCGGCTATCGCGTCGGAGAGGACATCAAGATTGAATTTACCGGCTTACGTCCCGGTGAGAAGCTATATGAAGAGCTTCTGATGGAGGAAGAGGGACTTAAGGAAACCGATAATAAGATGATTTATATTGGAAAGCCGATCGAACTGGATGAAACCGAATTCTTTGTACAGTTGAAGAAGCTCAAAGAAGAGTCGAAGGATGAGAGTAATGATATCCGGGCACTGGTCAAAGAAATCGTACCGACGTATCATTATGCCGACAGCAGTTCCATCATTTCTATAGGGCGGACGCCCGACATGAAATAAGCTGCTTTGGAAGAAGTACAATTCAGACAGAGAACCAGAAAGCAGCTTATGAATGGGCAGGGCTGAACTGCAACAGAAGACCATGCAGAAATGATGGAGCATGCTGAACAGCCACATAGAAAGAAAACAGAAAGAAGGATGCAGTATGGAAAAGAAGCGGATTTACCTTTCTTCCCCGACCATGCATGGCGAGGAACAGGCATTTATTAACGAAGCATTTGCAACGAACTGGGTGGCTCCGTTGGGACCGAATGTCAATGCACTGGAGCAGGAAATGACAGCCTATATGGGTGGCGGACATGCCTGTGCACTGAGTTCCGGAACAGCAGCCATTCATCTGGCACTGCGCATTTTAGGCATCGGACAGGGAGATGTTGTATTCGCACCGAGCCTTACCTTTGATGCAACCTGTAATCCGATTGTATATGAAAAGGGAACACCGGTATTTATTGATTCCGAAAAGGACACCTGGAACATGGATCCGGAGGCACTCCGCAAGGCATTTGAAAAGCATCCGGATGCCAAAGCCGTAATTGTGGTTCATCTGTACGGAACTCCGGCAAAGCTTAATGAAATCATGGCAATCTGTGAGGAACACCATGTGCCGCTTATTGAGGATGCGGCAGAGTCCTTAAGCAGTACCTACCGTGGAAAGCAGACCGGAACCTTTGGAAGGATTGGCATTATTTCCTTTAACGGAAATAAGATTATTACCACCTCCGGCGGCGGCATGCTGCTATCCGCAGATGAAGAAATTACGAAGAAAGCTCTCTTCCTTGCCACGCAGGCAAGAGATCAGGCAAGATATTACCAGCATTCCGAGATTGGCTATAACTACCGTATGAGCAATGTGGTTGCCGGAATCGGCAGGGGACAGCTCCTTCACCTGGAAGAGCATAAAGCATTGAAGAAGGCCATTTATCATCAGTATAAGGAAGCCTTTGCAGATATTGATGAAATTACCATGAATCCTTTAAACCCGGATGGAGATGCCAATAACTGGCTTTCCTGCATCACGCTTAAGGAGGGAAGCAGGGTAATGCCAAATGACATTATGGATGCACTCGATGCTGAAAACATTGAATCCCGACCGATCTGGAAGCCGATGCATTTACAGCCCATTTACGCGGATGCCGAATTTTTTATGGCAGATGGGCAGCAGCTCAATACTGCGAGGGTAAAGGGCGATAACGGCGAAGACTGGGACAGAAGCGTGAGCGGTGATATTTTCCGCAGAGGCTTATGTCTGCCAAGTGACATCAAGAATACCGAAGAAGACATGCAGAGAATTATTGAAATTGTTAGAGGCTGCTTTAAATGATCTTCTGTGGATATCTGCATTCATTGAATTCTGCGGCACAAGCATACTTAGTTCTAGGGCATAGCGGAGGTGCTTAGAAGTTCATTTATTTCGTACGCAGGCAGCAAGGATTGGACATGGATGTCCAATCAAGCAGCAATCGAGCCCGGATGGCTCGTTGATGCGGTTGCGTCCGTATTTAATATACCAGATCGAAATAAATAGAACTTCTTAACACCGCAGATCCGCCCTGGAACAAGTATGCTGTGCCGGAATCAGAATCAGAATCGGAACCAGAACACGAAAGGAGGCCTCCTCTATGTACAAAAACTGCATCAAACGCCTGTTGGATATCCTTTTATCCTTAACCGGAATCATCCTGCTTAGCTGGCTCTACCTGATCCTTTTTATTCTGGTACGGGTGAAGCTGGGAGGTCCTGTGATCTTTACCCAGGAAAGACCGGGAAAGAATGGGATAATTTTCAAATTATATAAATTCCGTTCCATGTCCAACGAGAGGGATGAGAACGGAGAGCTTCTTCCGGATGAAGTCAGGCTGACTTCCTTTGGCAGGTTTCTGCGTTCCACCAGTCTGGATGAGCTTCCGGAGTTTTTTAACATCTTAAAGGGAGACATGAGCTTTATCGGGCCGAGACCCTTACTTGTGCGGTATCTGCCTTATTATACAGAGGAAGAAAACCACCGCCATGACGTCCGTCCGGGACTGACGGGACTGGCGCAGATTAACGGACGGAATGCCCTGGGATGGGAACAGAGATTTGCCTATGATCTGGAATATGTCAATCATTGTACTTTTCTCATGGATCTTAAGATTATTGGCATGACTCTCGGAAAAGTATTGAAGCGTTCAGGAACACTATCCGGGGCAGATCAGACGGTAGCAGACTTTGATGTATATCGGAGGGAACAGAACCGGAACGGAGAGAAATAGATGCAGACAATCCCCTTTTTTGAGCAGGAGTTAAAGGAAACACCGATTCAGAAGCTGAATCTGAAGGCTGGAAATAATGAGATCTATATCAAACGGGATGACATGATTCCGTTCAGCTTTGGTGGAAACAAAGCACGTAAAGCGGCAGAGTTTTATCGTGATATGATAAAGACCGATACAGATGTAATTGTGACTTATGGGAGTAACAGCTCCAATCATTGCAGAATTATAGCCAATCTGGCCAGTGCAATGGGAATTCATTGCCATGTGATTTCGCCGGAGGAGAACCGAACGGTTTTATATAATACCAGACTGGTAGAACAATTCGGAGCGACGATAGAAACCTGTCCCGTGACCGAAGTATCTTCTGTGATTGACCGAAGGCTTGCCGCATATAGAAATGAAGGGAGACATCCCTATTTTATTATGGGCGGTGGACACGGCAATCTGGGAACAGAAGCATATGTAAAAGCATACCGTGAGATTGGCAGCCAGGAAGAAAAGGAACAGCTTCATTTTGATTATATTTTTCATGCATCCGGTACCGGAGCTACCCAGGCAGGACTGGTTTGCGGAAAGCTGTTGGAAAAGATACCATCCGAACGACAGATCGTAGGAATCAGTATTGCCCGTACGGAAGAAAGAGGAAGAGAAGTAGTTAAGGAGAGCATCCGGGACTATCTTGGAAAGCAGTTTGAGACACTGTACCGTGAGTGTGATCTTATTTTTACAGATCATTACCGGTGTGACGGATATGGAAATTATAGCGCGGATGTTACACAGACGATTGACCGTATGATGAGGGAAGAAGGAATTCCCATGGATACCACCTATGTCGGGAAGGCATTTACGGGAATGCTGCAATACCTTAAGGATAACCGGATTACGGATCAGAAGCTTCTGTTTATCCATACGGGTGGTACACCGTTATTTTTTGATCGATTGGGAAAAGAGGAAAATGCCGAATGAATCTATTGATTTTAAGCGCCGGAACCAGAGATAAGGTCGTACAGTATTTTAAACAGAATATGCAGCCGGAAGACCGGGTGATTGCAACAGACTGTTCGAATGTGGCGCCTGCGGTTTATGAAGCGGATGTGTTTTATCTTGTACCGCGTATGACAGCACCGGGATATATCGAGAAGATTTTGAAAATCTGTGAGAAGGAACATGTGGATGGTGTGTTTTCCCTGATTGATCCGGAATTATCTCTGCTTGCAAAGGAGCGTGACCGTTTTCTTGCAATCGGAACGACACCGATTGTTTCTTCTTATGAGTTATGCGAGATGTGTCTGGATAAGTTCCGGATGTATCAGAAGCTTTGTGAAATGCAGATTCCGACAGGAAAATGTTTTGTAGATAAAGAACTTTTTAAAGCAGCCGTAGCAAAGGGGGAGATCACATTTCCTGTATTTGTGAAGCCAGCGAGAGGAAGTGCCAGCATCAACATCAATAAAGTGAATTCCATGAAGGAAATAGATTTATTGTTTGAACTTTATGATGGATTAATGATTCAGGAATTTATGGATGGGCAGGAGTACGGTGCAGATGTGTATATCGATCTGTTAAGTGGAAAATGTACTTCCATCTTTGTCAAAAAAAAGATCAAAATGCGTGCCGGTGAAACGGATAAGTCTGTATCCGTTAAGGATGAGGCATTGTTTTCCATGATCCGCAATTTTGTGGAGGCCTGCGGTTTCCGGGGAATGATTGATATTGATATTTTCAAAATTGACGGAATCTATTATCTGTCTGAGGTAAATCCCCGTTTTGGCGGTGGATATCCGCATGCCTACGAAGCCGGTGTGAATATGCCGGAGCAGGTGCTTATGAATCTTAAGGGAGAAGAAAATCCGGTCACCATAGGGGACTATGAAGAAGGAATCTGCATGATGAAATACAATGAAGTCATGATCCGCAGGATTCCGGAAGCAGACATTGTGTGACAACTGAAACACTCCTGAAATTTAATAAACCTGCTTATACAGATTTTGATTTGCACTGCCGGTTATATGTTATGCAGGAAGTCTGTGCAGACAAATATAAAATTAGAGGTGGATTCCGTGAAAAAGATACTGATACTTGCGAATTCTTCCGGAGGACTTTACGATTTCCGGAATGATTTCGTACTTGGACTTCTGAAGGATTATGAGGTTTATGTGAGTATTCCGGATGAGGTGAAGACCAAAGAGCTTGCAGAAGAGGGCTGTAAAATCATTAAAACACCGATTAACCGCCGGGGAGTAAATCCGGTCGAAGATTTTAAGCTTTTCCTGGCCTATCGGAAGCTTATGAAGGAAATTAAGCCGGATCTGGTGGCTACCTATACGATCAAGCCGAATATTTACGGAGGCATGGCGGCACAGAGCCGGAAGCTTCCCTATATTGAAACCATTACCGGATTGGGAGGTGCGTTTGACCGTAAAGGCTTATTCTTGAAGCTTATCGTTACCCTTTACCGGATCGGAATGAAGAAGGCAGAATGTATCTTCTTCCAGAACCGGGAGAACCGGCAGATTTTCCGGGATTTCGGAATTGAAGGGAAGAGTGAATGCCTGGTAAACGGTTCCGGCGTGGATCTGATACGGCATACCTTTGAACCTTATCCGATGGATGAAAAATGTCAGTTCCTGTTTGTGGGACGTGTAATGAAAGAGCGTGGTATCGTAGAGTTTCTGGAGGCCGCAAAGAAGCTTCACAGTGAAAATGTGGAATTTGCGATTCTGGGCTATTGTGATGAAGATTATCAGCAGCAGCTGGACGATCTGGAAAAGCAGGGAGTGATCACCCAGCTCGGATTCCATACCGAGGTGCATCCGTATTTAAAGGCGGCGAGTGCAATTGTCATTGCGTCTTTCCATGAAGGGATGTCCAATGCACTGATTGAGGCTTCTGCAACGGGAAGACCGGTGATTGCTTCACGGATCAGCGGATGTAAGGAAGCCTTTGAAGAGGGGATTACCGGCTTTGGCTTTACACCGGGTAAATCAGAGGAACTGATTGCGGCGATGGAACAATTCCTTTCCCTTCCGGTTAAGGAAAGAGCCAGGATGGGACAGGAAGCCAGAGCCAAGATGGAACGTGAGTTTGACCGGCGGGAGGTTACGGCGTCTTATTTACAGGTTGTAAAAAAAGTGTTAAACTGATTTTACGTATTGAGAACAGAAAGAGAGAGGAATACATCAATGGATTTATATGAGAAGATTGTCAGTGGGGAAGAGAAGCTGTCCCTGGTCGGGCTTGGCTATGTGGGAATGCCGATTGCAGTTGCTTTTGCCAGAAAGATCAAGGTCGTAGGATTTGATCTGAACGAGAAGAAAATTGAACTATATAAGAACGGTATTGATCCAACAAATGAAGTCGGAAATGAAGTGATTAAGAATACAACGGTGGATTTTACGGCAGATCCTTCAAAGCTGCGGGAAGCGAAATTTCATATTGTGGCAGTTCCGACCCCGGTAAACGATGACCATACACCGGACCTGACCCCGGTAGAAGGTGCAAGCCGGATCTTAGGACAGAATCTTACGAAGGGATCGGTAGTTGTATTTGAGTCTACAGTTTATCCGGGAGTTACTGAAGATATCTGCGTACCGATTCTCGAGCAGGAATCCGGACTGAAATGTGGGGTGGATTTCAAGATCGGATATTCCCCGGAACGAATCAATCCGGGAGATAAGGTACATCGTCTTGAAACCATTACGAAGATTGTATCCGGTATGGATGAAGAGACACTGGATACCGTTGCGAAGGTCTATGAACTGGTTGTGGAGGCCGGGGTATACCGTGCAGAGTCCATTAAGGTAGCGGAGGCTGCCAAGGTAATTGAGAACAGCCAGCGTGATATCAACATAGCATTTATGAATGAATTGTCCATGATCTTTAATAAGATGGGTATTGATACCAAGTCTGTACTGGAAGCAGCAGGAACCAAATGGAATTTCCTGAAATTTGCTCCGGGACTTGTCGGAGGGCACTGTATCGGTGTCGATCCGTATTATCTGACCTATAAGGCAGAATCCCTTGGATATCATTCCCAGATCATTTTATCGGGACGCCGGATCAATGATGATATGGGCAAATATGTGGCAGAATCCCTGGTTAAGAACCTGATTAAGGCAGAGGTTCCGGTAAGAGGAGCGAAGGTAGCCATCTTAGGCTTTACCTTCAAGGAAAACTGTCCGGATACCAGAAACACCAAGGTCATTGATATTTATAAAGAGCTTGGAGAATATGGAATCACTCCGATCGTGGTAGATCCGGCAGCAGATGCAGACGAAGCAAAGCGGCTTTATGGAATTACCTTCGAAACCATGGATGTCGTGAAGGACATGGATGCGGTAATTGTCGCTGTGGCACACAATCAGTTCACCGATTTTTCAAAGGAAAAGATCAGTCAGTTTTTCAATCCGGAAAATGACAGGAAGGTCTTTATGGATATTAAAGGAATCTTTAACCGTAAAGAGTTCCTGACCGATGATTATCTTTACTGGAGATTATAAGAATGAAGGAAAGAGTAATGACAGCAGTAAATAAAAAAGAGAGGATGATGCATCTGATTTTACTGTTTTCATTACTCTTATTTTTTGTCCTGATGTTTATTCTGTATGGTCCAGGAGTCTATAATGATTCCGATCAGTATATTAAGATGCATATTCACAGGGAGCCGTTGTATCCGCTTTTTTTAAAGCTGCTTAGAGATTTCTTTGGAGAAAGCTTCCTGTATCCGATGGGAATTATCCAGAATGTTTTCATGGCGATAGCGATTTATCTGCTTACAAGAACCATAGGAGACCGGTTTAAGCTGCCTGTGTCAATGGAAGCTCTTGTTGCATGTATTCAGGTATTTCCCCATATTATGACGAAGTATTTTTCGGCAATGAGTGTTTTTGTGACCAATTCGGTAATGAGTGAGGCACTGGCCTTTCCCCTGTTTACCCTGTGGACAATGAATGCACTGAAGCTTCTGTGGAAGGGAGAAAAGAAGCATATTGCCGGAACACTGATTTTTTCCTTGCTGCTCAGTCTGACACGCGGACAGATGATGGTGGCAATTCTGGTATTCATGCTGATTATGCTCTGCCGGGTGATATCAGAGCCCCAAGGCAGAAGGAAGCTGCTCCGCATACTGGGGGTTGTGGCTGTGACGGCTGCCCTGTTCGTTGCCAGGACATATGCCGTGAAGTGCTATAATCTGGTATATAACGGAAGATTCATCAATAATACCTACGGAAATGTCAATCTGGTTACGAATATGATTTATGCTTCTGACCGAGAGGACGGAGAAGCGATCAGAGAAGAGCAGACAAGAGAATTCTTCTATGAAATCTTTGATAAAGCATGGGCAATAGAGGGAAATTACAGCTTTTCCGGAGATTCCCTCATGGATCGGGCAGACCATATTGAGCAGATGCACGATGAGATTAAATTTAACTGTATTGAAGATACCTTTTATCAGTACTATGATAAGAATGTAACAACGGATTATATTACCCAGAATCTTCTGGCAGACGAACAGGCAATGGGCATGATGAAGGCAATCTTCCCAAAGTGTTTTAAAAACTGGCTGGTTACCTATTGCGGAATTGTGTATTACGGGCTTGTGCGGAGCATAGCGGTTGTTCATCCGCTGATTAATATCGCTGCGGTCGGAATCTATTTACTGGCAATTGTTCTGACAGTGCTTCTGTGGAAAAGAAATCCGAAGAGTCCGGCAGTTCCGATGATGTGTCTTGCTCTTTTGTTTATTGCAGGCAATACGACGGCAGTTGCCCTTACCATCATGTGTCTGTCACGTTATATGATCTATGGCTTTGCCCTGTTTTACCTGTCTGGTCTTATGGTGGTGACAGAGTTGATTCGGGAGTGGCATTGTGCTAAAATAAATAAGACTTGTACGAGAAAGGAAGAATAATCATGGGATATCAGAATCTTGTTTTTGATAAAGAAAGCGTGTTTTTGGTAACGGGAGGTGCCGGGTTTATCGGATCCAACTTATGTGAGGCAATTTTAAACCTCGGCTATACGGTTCGTTGTCTGGACAATCTTTCCACAGGTAAGTATGAGAACATTGAACCTTTTACAACAAATCCGAAGTTTACCTTTATCAAAGGGGATATTCGTGAGCTGGATACCTGTATGGAGGCCACAAAGGATGTCGATTATGTGCTGAATCAGGCAGCATGGGGAAGCGTCCCGCGAAGCATTGAAATGCCTCTTTTATATGAAGAAATCAACATCCGCGGAACCTTGAACATGATGGAAGCCTCCCGACAGAACGAAGTGAAGAAATTTGTTTATGCCTCCAGCTCTTCGGTTTACGGAGATCATCCGGTTCTCCCCAAAAAGGAAGGACATGAAGGAAAGCTTCTTTCTCCTTATGCCCTGACAAAGCGTGTGGATGAGGAGTACGGAAGACTGTATAAGGTACTGTATGGACTGGATACCTACGGAATGCGTTATTTTAATGTGTTTGGACGCCGTCAGGATCCGAATGGCGTGTATGCTGCCGTTATTCCGAAGTTTATTAAGCAGCTGATGGATGGAGAGGTTCCGACCATTAACGGAGATGGAAAGCAGTCCAGGGACTTTACTTATGTTGAGAATGTCGTAGAGGCAAACCTGAAAGCATGTCAGGCTTCTTCCGAAGCAGCCGGCGAGGCATTTAACATCGGAGCAGGCGGAAGAGAGTTTCTGATTGATGTATATCATAATATCTGCAAGGCATTGGATAAGGATGTAGAACCTCATTTCGGCCCGGATCGTAAGGGGGATATCCGTGATTCCAACGCAGATATCAGCAAAGCGAAAGAGCTTCTCGGTTATGATCCGGATTATGACTTTGCAAAGGGAATTGCACTTGCCATTGACTGGTATAAGGAAAATCTGTAATGATCCGGAATAGTTACCACTAAAGCAGAGGGAGAGCATCATGCACTATAAAGTAGTTGTATTTGGGGTAAAGGATACCTCAGAGAATATTGTGAACTTCATTCAGGAAGAAATCTGCCCGGTAGATCTGGTGATTACCATAAGTCCTGAGGTGACAAAGAAAAATCAGGTATCAGGCTATAAGGGTCTGTCTTTTCTGACGGAGAAATATGGAATTCCGGTTCATGAGGCAGACAGCTATTTCCTGACAGATGATAAAACCCGGAAGTTTCTGGCAGAGAATGAATTTGAAATTGGTGTTTGCATGGGGTGGCAGCGTCTGATTCCTTCCGATGTTCTTGATAAATTTGAATACGGTATTTATGGATTCCATGGTAATGCCGGATACCTTCCGTTCGGAAGGGGGCGTTCTCCATTAAACTGGTCCATCATTCTTGGAGATACCAGATTTAATCTGAATATGTTCCGTTACGATGAAAAGGCAGACAGTCCGAACGTTTTTGCGACAGAGATGTTTTCCATCACTCCGCATGATGATATACGTACGGCACAGTATAAGAATATGATCTGCTCGAAGAACCTGATCCGTAAGCTTTTGAAGGCATATGAGAGCGGGAATATCGAGATCCATACGGAATCAAAGGACTTTGATTCCTGGTATAACAAGCGGACGGCAGAGGACGGTAAAGTGGATTTTCGTGCGCGCACCAGAGATATCTACAATCTGATCCGTGGGGTGGCAGCTCCTTTTCCGGGAGCGTTTGCTTATGTAAATGAAGAGGACGGGGATCATAAAATAACGATCTGGAAAGCACATCCGTTTGATGAGATGATCGATTTTTCACATTTTGCACCGGGTGAAGTGGTTGATGTGTTTGATGGGAAACCGGTGGTACGTACCGTGGATGGTTCTCTTTTGATTGAACAATATGATTTCAACGGAGAAATTCATAAGGGAGATCTTTTGAAATAATGAATATAACAGTTAGATTAGATGATATTACACCTGATATGGACTGGGAGCGCTTTTATAAATTTAAAGCGCTTCTTGATCAATATCAGGTGAAACCGCTTATAGGGGTGGTTCCGGATAACCGGGATGAGCTGCTTAAGGGAAGCGGTTCCCCTATGGATCCGGAACCGTTTTTTGAATATATCAGGCAGCTGCAGAAGGAGGGCTGGACGGTGGCCATGCACGGCTACCAGCACATCTATGGAACTTCCAAAGGGGGCATCTTTCCGTTAAACCATTTTTCGGAATTTGCCGGAGAACCGCTGGAAGAGCAAAGAAAGAAAATTGCAGCGGGAAGACAGATTCTTGAAAACCATGGTGTTCATACGGATATTTTTATGGCACCGGGACATTCCTACGATCGGAATACCCTGACAGCACTGATGGAGAATGGTTTTTCAGAGATGACGGATGGATTTGGTGACAGACCATATCTTTTTCATGGAATGACCTTTTACCCTATCTCATTTCTACTGTCCAGAACCCTTCAGAAAAAGAACGGATATTCTACCATGGTAGTTCATACGGGAACCGTATCCGATCAGGATCTGGATCATTACAGAGCTTACTTTCAGAAAGAGGGAGTTCAATGGATTTCCTATGAAGAATATCGGAAATGTCCCAGGGAAGTAAGACACTTTCCGGGCAGAATCCGGGAATATCTGCTGGCAGCTTTTAAAAATCTGGCAGGAAGAATCAGAAACAGATAAGAGGTGTGATATGGGACAGCCTGTTCGTATTTTGCATATACTGGGAAATACACAGCTTGGCGGTGCAGAGAGCCGTATTATGGATCTGTACCGTCATATGGATCGATCCGTAGTGCAATTTGACTTTGTTGTACACTCAAAGGAAGAAGGATATTTTAATGAAGAAATCAGGAAGCTGGGAGGACGGATTTTCCGTGTTCCCCGTTTCCGTGTCCTGAATTATTTTTCCTATTGCCGTGCCTGGAAGAAGCTGCTGCAGGAGCACAGAGATGCAGATGGAAGGTCTGAGTTTCATATGATTCAGGGACATATGACCAGTACCGCAGCTATTTATCTTCCGATTGCCAGGAAATGCGGGATCGAAACGACCATTGCACATGCAAGAAGTGCAGGTGTTGATAAGGGACTAAAGGGGATCCTGACAAGATTCCTCCGGCGCAATCTGTCAAAGAAAGCAGATTATCTGTTTACCTGCTCAGAGCTTGCGGGAATTTCCGTATTTGGAAAGAAGGCAGTGGAACAGGGGAGAACCAGATTCCTGCCCAATGCCATTGACTGTCAGAAATTCGCGCCGGATCCTTTGGTACGCGAAAAAATCCGCAGGGAACTTGGCATAGAAAAATGTTATGTGATCGGACATGTGGGACGCTTTCACTATGCCAAGAACCATGAATATCTGCTGCGTGTGTTTGCGGAGCTTGTGAAGAGAAAGACCAGGGATTATGTATTGCTTCTTCTAGGCGAGGGGAGCGGAATGGAAGACATCAGGATCCTTTCCCGGGAACTTGGAATTGGGGATAAGGTATATTTCCTTGGAAATAAAAGCAACGTTAATGATTATTATCAGGCTATGGATTATTTTGTATACCCGTCACGCTTTGAAGGAATGCCGGGAACCATCGTGGAGGCACAGACGGCAGGGCTCCGGTGCCTGATGTCGGATACCATCTGTAAAGAGGTAATTGCAACGGAGCTGGTTACGACAAGGAGCATCCGTGAGGATCCAGGGCTTTGGGCAGACGAGATTGAACAGCATCTGCAGTACCAAAGAAGCTCCAGAGTGGATGAGATGAAGGAGCTTGGCTTTGATGTGCATGGGCAGGCGGTGCTCATGACCGATTTCTATACCAAGGAAAAGCTTCTGCTGATCAGTCCGATGCTTCATCAGGGAGGCTTTGAAAGAGTCTGTATTACAACAGCAAGGTTATTGAAACCGTATTATGATGTTTCCATCGTGATCTTTGATGATGCGGATATAGCTTTTGATATCAGGGGATTGTCCATCATCAATATTCATCTTGGTGTCCGCAACGGAAAACTGGCTAAAATTACAAATCTGATGCGGAGAGCCGTAAGAGTAAGAAAACTGAAACAGAGGATGAAACCGGTTATAGCTTACAGCTTCGGTCCGTCTGCCAATATGGTAAATGCATTGTCAAAAACTTCGCTGACCAGTGTCTTTTTGGGGCTGCGGGGCTATCAGGATGTGGCAGATGATCCGAAGATGAAATTGTATGTCCGGAAAGCAGACCGGATTATCTGCTGTTCTAAGGAAATTGAAGCTATTGTGCAGGAAAAATACGGTTACCTGCAGACAGCCACATTGTATAATCCTTATGATGCAGAGGGAATTACGGAATTATCGAAGGAGAAGGTTACGGATCTTCCGTGGAAAATGGAGGATGAAGATCGCCCACGGATATTGATCGGAGTGGGAAGAGATGATCCCATTAAGGGCTTCTGGCATCTGATTAAGGCATTTTATCTGGTGCAGAAGGAAATACCACAGATGCGCCTGATTATTATGGGAGACGGCTCCTTTGAGCAGGCAAAGAGCCTGGTATCCGAGCTTCAACTGGAGCAGAAGGTTTATTTCCCGGGAGTCAGGAAGAATCCCTATAAGTATCTGGCTGCTTCTGAGATGTTTTTGCTGTCTTCCTATACGGAGGGCTTTCCAAATGTTCTGGTAGAGGCGATGATTCTGGGAAGACCGCTTATCAGTACGGATTGCAGGACAGGCCCCGCAGAGATTCTGGATCATGGAAAATACGGAATCCTGGTGCCTGATATGGGAGATACAGAGGATTATTCCGGCGATACCATCAGTGAGAAAGAAACCTGTTTTGCCGAGAAGATCGTCGAAGTTCTGAAGGACAGTGAAAGACAGAAGGAACTGTCGGAGCTGGAGCGGAAGAGAGCCGGAGAGTTTGATTATGACAGCTATGTAGATAATCTTCTTAAATTGTGCTATAATAAATCGTTATAATGTTTAAAGGATATGGAATATGAAGATTGCATTTCACTTAAACTGTCTGGAGCAGGGGGGCGCAGAGCGTGTTGTCAGTAATCTTGCCAACCAGTTTGCCGAGGACGGGGATGAAGTTTATATCTTAACCGAATGGAAAGCAGAGAACGAATTCCGGATTTCCGATAAGGTGAAACGGGTTCATGTGGGATTGAAGCCTGAGGATGATAAAAAAGGCCGTATTACGAAATTTCTTCTGCGGATCCGGTATCTGCACAGGTTTATGAAGCAGGAAAAGCCGGATGTGGTAGCTGCATTTGCACACCGTGCGATCTACCGTGCATTAACGGCCTCCATTGGAACAGGCGTACCGGTAATAACAGCAGTACGTACGGACCCGGCAGGACATTACGATCACTGGGATGATAAAATACAGATCCCGTTGCTGTTCCCGAGAGCTGCCGGCTGTGTATTTCAGACGGAGGGACAGAGAGATTTTTTCCCGGCTTATGTCAGAAAAAAGTCCACCATCATTTTAAATCCGATTCATGATAAATACCTGAATGTACCAGGACCTTCGGTAAGACAGAAGGAAGTAGTCCAGTCCGGGCGGCTGGTAGATTTTAAAAATCAGCCAATGCTGATTGAGGCTTTTCTGGAGGTTCATAAGAAGCATCCGGATTACGTTCTTAAAATTTACGGACCGGATTCGAAGGATGGAACGAAAGAAATTCTGGAGCATTTAATTGAACAGAATAAGGCGCAGGAATATGTAATGCTGATGGGAGGAAGCGATGAACTGGAAAAGCAGCTTCCCAATGCTTCCGTGTATGCCTTTTCTTCGGACTGGGAGGGACTGCCAAATGCACTTTTAGAGGCACTGTCGCTCGGACTGCCGGTTGTGGCAACTGATTGTCCGTGTGGAGGTCCACGGACGGTAATCCGCTCCGGGGAGAATGGAATTCTTGTACCGATTAAAAATAAAGAGGCAATGACTGAGGCGATTAATCTTCTGATCGAGGACCGGGAACTGGCAGAAAGACTGGGAGAGAAAGCAAGGGAGCTGGGACCGTCCATCACAGCCTCTTCCATTGCGGAGCAATGGCGTCAGTATATGAAGAAAATCGTGGCAGACAGAAGAAACAGATAGAAAAAAGAAAAGAAGAGGAGCAGGAAATGTTTTCATACGAGGATTACCGACAGATTATTGAAATAATTAAAGAGACCGGAAGGCAGGAGCTTACCTACCAGAATGCGCTTGGAAAGGAACGTTTCATTCTGATGAGGCATGATGTGGAATACAGTGTGGAGAGAGCTTACGAGCTTGCCCGTGTAGAAAACAGCATGGATTTTACATCGACCTATTTCTTCCAGTGGACGAATAACACCTATAACATTCTTTCACGTAAGAACATGGATCTGATCAAGGATATGCATGAGCGCGGACATCAGATCGGTCTTCATTTTGCGTTGAACGGAATGACGGATATGGAGCAGATCCGTAAGCAGATTGTCAAGGAAATGAATATGCTTACCGAAATGTATGGCTTTCAGTTTGATACCTTTTCGTTTCACAGACCATCCAAGGATGTTCTGAGGGAGAACATAAAGCTTCCCGGCATTCTGAACGCTTATCAGGATGATTTCTTTACCTTTGCGGAGAATGTAACTGCGGACACACCGGTTCAGGTGAAATATATGTCTGATGCCAATCATATCTGGCGTTACGGATATCCGGACCGGGAAAATATTACCTCTTATGATAAGGTACAGATACTTACCCACCCGTTTGCATGGTGTAAGCAGGGATATGATAACTTTGAAAACTATCAGTCCCTTATAAAGGAGAAGGTCGAAGAGCTTATCTGCGGAGTGGATAATGAATGCAAGGACTTTGGCGAGTATAAGGAATGGTTTATGGAGCATACCTGTAATTATCAGACCGGAAGATAAAGGAGCAGTATATGTGCGGAATATGCGGATATGTATCCAGACAGAGTATTCGTGTGGATGAGCTGACAGAAATGAATAATACCATGATTCATCGTGGGCCGGATGATGCAGGCGTTGAAATTTATCCCATGAAGGATGGATATTCCATAGGTCTTGCACAGCGCAGACTTTCCATCATGGATCTGTCTGCACTGGGTCATCAGCCGATGCATTCCACAGACCACAGAGTCAGTATTGTATATAACGGAGAAATTTATAATTTTCAGGAGATCCGACAGGAGTTAACGGATTATCCGTTCCGGTCTTCGTGCGATACGGAAGTCATTATTGCGGCATACCTCAAATGGGGAATCCATTGCGTGGACCGCTTTAATGGCATGTTTGCGTTCTGTCTGTATGACCGGCAGGATGACAGCGTATATCTGGTCAGGGACCGTATCGGTAAGAAACCGCTTTACTATGAACTTTGTGATGATAATATTTATTTTGGCTCTGAATTGAAACCGCTGATGAAGCGTCCGGGATTTTCGGAACCGGTTCAGACCAGAGTATTATCCCGTTATCTGTTTCAGCAATATATTAATGCACCGGATACCATATTTGAAAATGTATATAAACTGAATCCGGGAGAAATTCTGCAGTTTCGTTACGGAACGGTGAAAAAGTGGAAATACTGGGATATATCAGAGGTATACCACAGAATGCAGCAGGATCCGGTTACAGATTATGAAAAGGCGAAGACCGAATTAAAGGAGCTTCTGCGGAAGGCAGTTTCATCACGAATGATTGCAGACGTTCCGCTGGGCGCTTTTTTAAGCGGAGGTTATGATTCGTCCCTGATGACCGCTATTGCACAGGAACATTCGGAGAAGCCGGTGAAAACCTTTTCTATCGGCTTTCACGAAAAGCGTTATAATGAAGCAGTTTATGCGAAAAAGGTCGCAGAATTTCTTGGAACAGATCATACGGAATTATATATCAATGAAAAAGAAATGTATGATCTTATGGAAGATCTTCCGAAATATTATGATGAGCCGTTTGCAGATTCCTCCCAGGTTGCAACCATGATGGTTTCAAAGCTGGCAAGACAGCAGGTTACCGTGGCTTTGTCCGGTGACGGTGGGGATGAATTTTTCTGCGGATACAATGTATATGAGAAGATCCATGAGGCACAGATGCTGGATGGAGTGGGAGCATTGCTTCACCGGGTCTGTCATCTTCCGGGGATTGGCACCCTGAAGGCTGAGGACCGGCTGCCGTTTGCAGTGCAGGTGATTGCCAAAAACCGGCCTTTAGAGACGAAATCACAGTTTGCCTATAATAAATATATTCCGATTACGGAAAAGATGCTGATTGGGGAGCAGCTCCCCTGTCACTATCCGGTGGAGAGCCGGTATGGGGTGAAAAACTGGCAGATACGCAGAATGCTGCTTGATATGGATACGTATCTGCCCGGAGATATTCTTTGTAAGGTGGACCGGGCTTCCATGCGTTATTCCTTAGAGTCCAGATGTCCGATTCTGGATAAGGATGTCATGGAGTATTCTTTCCGCCTTTCCCATGATATGAAGTACCGGAAGGGAGTTAAGAAGCGGATATTAAAGGATCTGGCTTATGAGTATCTTCCCAAAGAATTGTTGGACCGGCCGAAGGTGGGATTCTCGGTACCACTCGATCAGTGGTTGCGCGGACCGTTGAAGGAACAGGTTCTTACCCTCGGAAACCGCACATATCTGAAGAATCAGGGAATCTTTGAACCCGATTATACAGCAGGAATGATTGACCGTTATATGCAGACCGGGGATGCGGGACCATCCACAGGAGCCAATTATTCCAGACTGATCTGGTCGTTTTTGATTTTTCAGCAGTGGTACGAGGCATACAGGAGATAGAAGGATATGCATATTGCTTTTATGATCGGATCGCTCACGAAGGGTGGATCGGAAAGAGTAATGACGAATCTCATTGATTATTTTATTGGACAGGGACATAAAGTAACACTTGTTACACAATATAAGAAAGAAAATGAGTATCCGTTAAATGAGCAGGCAAAGAGGATTCTGTCGGATATCACGGAAGAAGAGACCGGAAGGAGCAGGATTCTCAATTTTATAAAGCGGTTTCATAAGCTCCGCAGGATATGGAAGAGGGAGAGACCGGATGTTATTCTTGTATTTATCGGTAAGAACAATATTATGACGCTGCTCACCTCCATGGGACTTCATATACCGGTAGTGGTTTCGGTCCGGGCAGATCCGAATCAGGAATATCCGGGGAAGGCAATGCGGTTTTTGGCGGGATTCCTGTTCCGTTATGCGGCAGGGGTTGTCGTCCAGACCAGGCAGAGCAGGCAGTTTTTCCCTGACAGGGTTCAGAAAAAGGCAGTGATACTGAAAAATCCTGTCAATACAGCTTTTTTTGAGAATTATTATGAAGGGGAACGGGATCATACCATTGTTACCGTAGGAAGAATTGACGATAATAAGAATCAGCAGCTGCTGATTCGTGCTTTCGCACAAATCGCATCCCAATACCCGGACTATCAGGTGATTCTGTATGGAACGGGAGAGGAGCTTCCAAAGCTCCGTGCACTTACTAAAGAACTTGAAATTGAAAACAGGGTGATCTTTGCAGGATCCGTGAATGATGTTGCGGAGAGAATTAAAAAAGCAGGTGTTTTTGTATTGACCTCGGATACGGAAGGAATGCCCAATGCATTGATTGAGGCAATGGTGATGGGGCTTCCCGTGATCTCGACGGATTGTCCCTGTGGTGGTCCGGCTGACCTGATCATAACCGGAAAAAACGGATTGCTCACCCCTGTCCGTGATGTTGACAAAATGAAGGATAACCTGCAATACATGTTAAATGACTTGCATAAAGCACAGGAAATGGGCAGGGAAGCCAGAAAAACATGTGAAATTTATCGAAGCGACAGGGTATATCGCGAGTGGTATGAATATATTATGCAGATTGTAAACGGAGAAAGAGAAAGCTATGACTAAGAAGCAGGCTATCCGGGCAGCCATATTTATCCTATTGTTTCTGGTGATGCTGCAGTCAGTAACCTATATCATCAGAACAAACGGAGACATTAAGGATATTTTTACAGGGTTTTATGCAGAAAAGGAGAATACCTTAGATGCAATATTAATTGGTTCAAGTCCTGTTTATACGTATTATGCGGCACCTCAGATCTGGGGAGAAACCGGGATTGCATGTTATCCACTTTCCTCGAATGTACAACGTCCAGGAGCGGCAATACCACTGATGAAGGAAGCGGAAAAGACGCAGTCTCCGGAGGTTTACGTGTTTGAGATGAGAATGTATACCATGGAAGACGGGGATATGTCGGAAAACATGGCATACGCCAGAGGGGTTACGGATAACCTCAAATATTCCTTAAATCGTGTTTATACAATTAACCGGCTGGTTACTGCCAAAGAAGACCGGTATACGTATTATTTCGATATTTTCAAATACCACTCCAACTGGAAAACCATGGTCTTACCGGAACAGCTCCGTTGTATCATCTATGAGAAGAAGAATCCGTTAAAGGGATTTGTGATCCGGGATGAGATTGCACTGCTTGAGAAGCCGGAGCCTGACTACCGTCAGATTACGGAAACAAAGCCGATTCCGGCAGAACAGGAAGAAAAGCTTAAGGAGCTTCTTAAGGAACTGGAAGATAATAAACAACAAGCGTTATTTATAGTATCCCCCTATCCTGCCGATGAGGATGAGGCACAGATGTTTAATTACATGCAGGAAATTGTTGAAGATGAGGGATATTCATTTGTGAATATGAATGTTCATACCGAAGAGATCGGACTTGATTATACCACTGACTTTTATGATGACGGACATGTAAATTTCTCAGGAGCCATGAAGTGCAGCACTTATCTGGGCAGGCTGCTTCAGAATTACGGAATCCCGGATAAGCGGGGAACAGATGGCTATGAAAGTTTTGATGAAGCATATCAGAATTTACAGGAAATAGAAAGAGAAACAAGGATAACCATGCAGGAAAGAATTGCAGCAGGTGATTATGCGGATCTGAATGCGCAGGCAGAAGAACAGGCAGAGTAAGGAGGATCTTCCATGTGTGGAATTGCAGGGTTTTGTAACTGGCCGGGAACACGGGAGCAACAACAGAATAACCTGGAGAAAATGAAACAGCGTATGCTGCACCGTGGACCGGATGCCGGAGGAAGCTATTTTACAGAAGACGGACAGGTGGGACTGGGACACCGGAGATTATCCATTGTGGATCTTTCTCCAACGGGATTGCAGCCCATGAAGTCACATGGCGGTCGTTATGTAATTGCATATAACGGAGAAATTTACAACTATAAGCAGATTGCAGGGGAGCTTATAGAGGAGCATAAGGTAGATCAGTTCCGGGGCTCCTCCGACACGGAGGTTTTACTGGAGGCCTTTGAAGCTTATGGAATTGAAAAGGCGATTTCAAAGTGTAAGGGAATGTTTGCGATTGCACTTTATGATCTTAAAGAACAGGTGTTATATCTGCTTCGGGACCGCGTCGGGGAAAAGCCGCTCTATTATGGATTTGTGAACGGAAGCTTTGTATTTGCCTCGGATATCGGGAGCATTGCGGCACTGGATGGATTTCAGAATCCCATTGACACGGATATTCTTGACATTTATTTTGTACACGGATATATTCCGGCTCCATATTCCATATACAAGGGAATCCGGAAGCTGGATGCAGGGACAATTTTAAAAATTAAATCGCCATTTAATAAATATGAAATTACTCCGTACTGGTCTATGGCTGATGCTGCTCAAAGGGGACAGAATCATCTGTTCCGGGGATCCTTTGAGGATGCCGTGGATGAACTGGAGAGATTGTTAAAGGATTCGATCCGGGGACAAATGGTAGCGGATGTACCGGTCGGTGCATTTCTATCTGCCGGAATTGACAGCAGTACCGTTGTTGCGTTGATGCAGTCCTTAAATACCGGCAAGGTGAAGTCCTTCACGATCGGAATGGAGGATAAAGCATATAATGAGGCTGTTTTTGCCAGGGAGATTGCAAATCATCTCGGGACGGAGCATACAGAGCTTTATATTACGGAAGAGGATGCAAAGCGCGTGATTCCACAGATTCCCTTTATGTTTGGCGAACCGTTCGCAGACTCCTCCCAGATTCCAACCTATCTGGTAAGTAAAATGACTAGGGAGCATGTAACCGTATCCTTAAGCGGAGATGGCGGAGATGAGCTGTTCTGTGGCTATACTTCCTATGAGTCGGTTGACCGTATCTGGAATAAGATGCGTCATGTACCATATGGAATCCGGAAGCTTGCAAGTGACCTCGTACTGCATACTCCGTTGACGGCGAAAGAGGTTGTGCGGATTAAAGGTACGCTTCTTGGCGCAAAGGATCCTGTGGATCTCTACATTCGTTCCAGGGAATATGATTCCCTTGTAGGGGAACTGACTTTGAAAAAGAGCTCCGGGCCATATCCGTACAAAACAGGCGAAATATCCAAAATCACGGAGACCAATCATAAGATTATGCTGATGGACATGCTGATGTATCATCCTGATGACATTCTTGTGAAGGTAGACCGGACCGCCATGGCTGTTTCGCTTGAAACAAGGGTTCCCATGCTGGATAAGGATGTTGTGGAATTTGCATGGAGCCTTCCGATTGAATATGAGCGTCAGGGAACTGTGGGGAAGAGAGTTCTGCGCGAGGTGCTTTACCGGTATGTACCGAAGGAAATGATGGAACGGCCCAAAAAGGGATTCTCCATACCGATCAGCAAATGGCTGAAGGAGCCGGAGCTTAAGAGCTGGGCAGAAAGCCTTATCGACCCGGAAATGCTGCATCGTCAGGAAATTCTGAATGCGGATGTGGTCTGGAGAATGTGGAGAGATTTTATTGATAAAGGAGAATGGCGGATCCAGATCTGGTTCATTTTGATGTTCCAGCAGTGGATGGTCACACAACAGCTATGAGAGAATTGGAATACCCGTTTGATGCAGGATATTTATTGAAGAAATCCAAAAGAATAAAAAGAACGTTACTGGAACAGACGGCAGCGGATGGAACGCCGGTCACCTTCCTGAAGAAGAGAATTGCGGTTCTCGGGGGAAGCACAACACATGATATTATCCGCATGCTGGAGCTCTTTCTCTTAAACTACGGAATTGAACCGGAGTTTTATGAGTCGGAGTATGCACAGTACTGGCAGGATGCCATGTTTGATAATGAGGAGCTGGTTCAGTTCCACCCGGATCTCATCTATATTCATACAACCGGCCGGAACATTACCTTCTTCCCGGACATGGAAGACAGCCTTCAGGGGATTGAGGATAAGCTTGAAGCTCAGATGAATCACTTTCGCGTGATGTGGGAAAAGCTTGAGAATACGTATCATTGTCCCGTAATTCAGAATAATTTTGAATTTCCCTTTTATCGTATCCTGGGAAACCGGGACAGTTATGATCCACATGGAAAGACAGCATTTATCCAACGCTTAAATATGGAGTTTGCCCGGTATGCCGCACAGCAGGAACATTTCTATATTTATGATATTCAGTATGAATCGGCAGCATTTGGTCTTGACCGGTGGACGGATCCTTCCTACTGGCATATGTACAAATATGCAATGAGTATGCAGGCAATACCGGATTTTGCCTTCCACTTAAGCCATATCATCAAGGCGGTCTTTGGAAAGAATAAGAAGGCATTTGTTTTGGATCTTGATAATACACTCTGGGGAGGCATTGTGGGAGACGATGGCCCGGAAAATCTGGAAATCGGACAGGAAACCTCCATGGGACAGGTATATCAGGAATTTCAGGGATATCTGAAGGAGCATAAGAAGATCGGAGTTCTGCTTAATGTGGATTCCAAGAATGAAGAGGAGAATGCGCTGGCAGGATTAAAGCACCCGGAAGGAATTTTAAAGCCGGAGGATTTTATTGTAATCAAGGCAAACTGGCTGCCAAAGAGTCAGAATCTTACCGAAATTGCATCGGAGCTTAATATTGGAAGGGATGCGCTGGTATTTGTCGATGACAATCCGGCGGAAAGAGAAATCATCCGGCAGCATGTGCCGGAGACGGCGGTGCCGGAGATGACGGATGGAGATCAGGTGAACCCGGATCAGTTTATCCGGATTCTGGATAAAAATGCATATTTTGAAGTGGTCACCCTGTCAGAGGACGATAAACACAGGAATGAAATGTATAAAGCCAATGCGATGCGGAAAGAACAGGAGGAAAGCTTTGGAAATTACAGTGATTTTCTGAAATCTCTGGAAATGGAAGCTGTAATCCGTGGGTTTGAGCCGGTATATTATTCCAGAATTGCCCAATTGACGAATAAGAGTAATCAGTTTAATCTTACAACGAAGCGCATGACCCAGGCAGAAGTGGAACAGATGGCACAGGATCCCGGATATATCACCCTATATGGAAAGCTGAAGGATAAGTTTGGGGATAACGGTGTCGTATCCCTGGTGATTGGAAAGAAAAACGGAGATACACTGGAGCTGATCTTATGGCTTATGAGCTGCAGAGTACTGAAACGGGACATGGAACAGGCCATGCTCGATACACTCGTTTGGCAAAGCAGGGAAAGCGGGATCCGTAAGCTTCACGGATATTATTACAAAACCGCCAAGAATGCCATGGTAAAGGACTTCTATGGAGCCATGGGCTTTCAGAAGCTTTCTGAAAAAGACGGGGACAGTGAATGGGAGTATGTTATTCCGGAAAAATATGAAAATAAGAATCTGGTAATTGATGTAAACTGCTAGCATAGCATATTGCTTCACAGAAGAGGAAGGATTCCGCACGGATGTCAGGTATTTTATCCTCACTGATCAAATAATGAATAAGAAGGAGACAGTAAATGAGCAGAGAAGAAATTTATGAACAGTTAAATGAGGTTTTCCGGGATGTGTTCGACGATGACACAATCGAAGTGAACGATCAGACGACCTCCAGGGATATCGAGGACTGGGACTCCTTGGAGCATATCAATCTGATTGCTGCAATCGAAACACAGTTTGGAATGAAGTTTACCATGGGACAGGTTGTTACCATGAAAAATGTTGGCGAGATGGTGGATATCATCTCATCCCAGATCCAGTAATTCAATCATCCCAAGAGAAGCGTTCATCAGGAAAACCACGGGATGCTGATCGATGGCGGGTGCCGGTGTGGGAGACCCCATCATGACATAGCCATGTGAGGTCAGTTCTTCCAGAGCTTCCTCGAAATGGCTGGTTTCATAACAGATGTGATAAGGACAGTTTTTATATTTTTTAAGAAGTCCGGCAACGACCGAGGTGGCAGAATATGGGGATACCAGTTCTACCCGATAGCCGTCTTTTTCAAGGAAACAGATATCCACCTCACGGATGTCATCGCGGGTGACTTCACGTGCCACCTGAAATCCCAGGGCTTCAAAGCTCCGGATGGCAGGAACGATTTTTTTGACTAAGTATCCAATATGATGTATGGTTAGTGTGCTCATAGGCGGATCCTCCAATCGAAAGGTGTTTGAAATGGGAGCAACAGTTACATCCTTTTACTTTTTGTGCTTTCTTTTAACCGTAATAATTGTATATTATATAGTGCCCAAAAAGCTGCAATGGTGTGTGCTGCTGTTAGCAAGTATAGCATACTATCTGCTTTCGGGAAACGGTATTTTAATATTATATCCGGTGCTTACCTGCCTTACGGCATGGCTTTGCACACGACAGATCGGGAAAGCACAGAAGCAGTCTGTAAAGAGAATCTGGATGATTGCTGCCGTGTGCCTGCTGATCGGAACGCTGGTTGTATTAAAATATGTGAATTTTGGCATTAATACCATAAACGGAATGGCTTATCTCTTTGGCGGAGGGCAGGTGGTTTCAGGCTTTCACTTTCTGATTCCACTGGGCATTTCGTTTTATACCTTTTCCGTGCTCGGATATGTTATCGATGTGTATAACGGGATTGCAGTTCCGCAGAAAAGTCTCTGGAAGCTGATGACGTATGGGATGTATTTTCCTGCCATTTTATCCGGACCGATTATGAAATACCGTGAGGATGCAGAACAGTTTTTTACACCGCATCCCTTTGATTATAAGCAGGTTACCTTCGGTATGCAGAGAATGCTCTGGGGATTTTTCAAGACGCTGGTAATCTCCGAGCGTATGAATCTGATCGTAAACACGGTCTATGGAGACTACTACACCTATCAGGGAGCATATATCTGGCTGGCTACGGTCTGCTATGCATTCCAGCTTTACACCAATTTTTCGGGTTGTATGGACATTGTGCTCGGAATTTCCGAAATTTTTGGAATCCGGCTGCCGGAAAACTTTGAGACACCGTTCTTTTCGAAGACTATTTCCGAATACTGGCGAAGATGGCATATTACACTGGGAGTCTGGATGAAGGAATATGTGTTCTATCCGCTGCTCCGTACCGGTGCGTTTACAAAGCTTGGTAAAACACTCCGTGCAAAATTCGGTAAGAAGAAGGGGAAGCAGCTTACTACATTTACAGCCATGCTGATTTTGTGGTTCACCGTCGGAATCTGGCATGGAGGAGCATGGAAATTTGTGATCGGCTCCGGATTACTGCACTGGCTCTATATAGTCACAGGGGAACTGATTACTCCGTGGGGGGAGAAGTTCTTCCGCAGGACCAGTATTCCGGGGGATTCCAAATGGATCAATGCCTTCCGGGTGGTCAGAACCTTCTTCCTTGTAAACATCGGATTTGTGTTCTTCCGGGCAGACAGTATGAAGAGTGCGCTGCAGATGCTTGGATATTCCGTGCGGGTGTTTAACTTAAAGGACTTATTTTCAGCTGCCATATTTGAGCTTGGACTTGACTGGATTGAATTTGTCATTGCGGTGGTATCCCTGTTGATTCTGCTTGCCGTTTCGATTCTGCAGAACAGGGGAATCAGGGTGAGGGAGGCCATTGCACGAAGGAAGCTTCCGGTCCGCTGGCTGATTTTCTATGCACTGCTGTTCTATACGATACTGCTTGGATATTACGGACCGGGATACAGTGCGGCCGAGTTTATCTATCAGGGATTTTAAGAGGAAAAAGATGATTATTATTCGTATGTCCGGAGGCCTGGAACGACAGATGTTCCAGTATGCCCTTTATATGAAACTGACCTCGATGGGGCGTGAAGTAAAATTTGATGATATCAATGAATACCGGGATGAGAAGGCGAAACCGATCATGCTTTCGGTGTTTGGGCTGACCTATCCACGGGCAACCTGGGATGAAATTAATGCATTTACGGACGGATCTACGAAACTGTGGGATCGGTTAAGACGAATCTTTGGCCGGCGGAGAACGAATATTTACCGGGAAAAGGGATATTTTGATCCACAGGTGCTAACCATGGAGGAAGGGTATCTGGACGGAGCCTTTCAGAGCGAAAAGTATTTTGAGGACATTAAAGATGAAGTGAGGAATGCATTTCAGTTTCCGGAGCTTACACAGATGCACCTTTCGGAAACGGTTTATGATTCCACGGTGGAGCTTTATCAGAGGATCTGTGAGACAAATGCTGTTGGAATACATATCCGGCGGAGCGATTCAAGACCGAATGAAGAGCTGTATGAGAATATCTGTACACCGGACTATTACCGCGCGGCAGTGAATTATCTGCAGGAACGATGCCCGGATGCAACCTATTATATTTTCAGCAATGAACCAAAATGGATTAAGGGCTGGATGAAGGATCTGATTAAGAGCCAGATCACAGAAGACATGAAAAGAGAGCAGATTGTGGAGATCAGGAAGCGGTTTGTCATGGTACAGACGAATACCGAATATACCTCCTATCTGGATCTGCTTCTGCTTCAGGCATGCAGGCATAATATTATCTCCAATTCCAGCTTCAGCTGGTGGGGAGCGTGGCTGAATGATCATCCGGATAAGATGGTCATTGCACCGACCCCATGGATGAACAACTCCCAGGGCGAAGAAATTTATACTGCAGGTATGGTTCTGGTTAACGGAAAGGGTAAAGTAGAGCACAGGGTAAAATAAATGGATATCATTCGCATGGAAGGCGGATTGGGAAATCAGCTTTTTCAATATGCACTATACCGGCAATTGCGGTTTATGGGCAGGACGGTTAAGATGGATGTGACAACCGAATATGGAAGAGAACATGACAGACAGCAGATGCTGTGGGCTTTGGATGCGGTTTATGAGGCAGCCACACAGGATGAAATTAACCGTCTGACGGATGGATTTACGAATCTTCTGTCCAGAATCCGCAGAAAGCTGACCGGACGCAGGACGAAAAGGTATGCAGAGGCGGATAACAATTTTGATCCGCAGGTATTTCAGAAAACACCGGTTTATCTCACCGGCTATTTCCAGAGTGAGAAGTATTTTAAGGATGTGGATGAGATACTCCACGGAGAACTCCGGTTTTCCGACCGGATTTATGATGGAATCCCCGGGACACTGGCAGAACGGATTAAGAATTACCGCAGGCAGATCGAGGGGTCAGAATCGGTTGCACTTCATGTGCGCAGGGGAGACTATCTGGAACATCCGGAAATGTATGGCGTGAGCTGTACGACGGAATACTATCGGGCAGGGGTGCGTTATATCAGGGAACGTCATCCGGATGCGCAATTTTTTGTGTTCACCAATGATCCTGCATGGACGGAACAGTGGGTTCAGGAGAATTTCACAGGAAACTTTACCCTGATCCGGGGAACGGACGAGGGGACGGGATATCTGGATCTGATGCTGATGAGTCAGTGTAAGCACCAGATTATGGCAAATTCCAGCTTCAGCTGGTGGGGCGCATGGCTCAATCCGAATAAGGATAAGCTGGTCACTGCTCCGGAACCGTGGTTCGGAGATCGGGAATGCCGGGATATTTATACGGAAGGAATGATCCGGATCAGTCCCGATGGAGGGATACGGCATAAAGAAAGGATATCGGAAGAATGATACAGGAAAATATACGGATTTCTGTGATTGTTGCGGCTTACAATATTGAAGAATACCTGGTAAGATGCCTTGACAGTATCTGTAATCAGACATACCATAATCTGGAAATCCTTGTAGTGGATGACGGTTCTACCGATGAGACCGGAAGGATTTGTGAGGAATACGCAGGTAAAGATCCGAGAATCAAGGTCATCCATCAGAATAATATGGGGCTTTCCGGGGCAAGAAATTCCGCGTTGAAGATCGCAACAGGAGAATATATCGGTTATGTGGACGGGGACGATTATATTGAGCCGGATATGTATGAAAATATGCTCGATGCCTGTCTGGAAAATGATGCACAGCTTGCGGTCTGTTCCTACCGGCAGATTGGAAGCGAAAAGGCACAGAACGGGTTCAGCGGACAACGTTATCCGTTAACAAGGGAAGAGGCACTGGAAATTTATATCTGCGACAATAAACCGTACCATATTTATAATGCAGTCTGGAGTAAATTATTCCGGCGGGACATTGTGAAGGATGTCATGTTTCCGGTAGGACATAAGTCTGAGGATATTCCTTATACAACGAAGGCACTGATTAATGCAGACAGATGTGTGTTTCTGGATACTCCGTACTATAATTATGTGGTAGACCGGGAAGACAGCATCATGAACCAGAATATTCATGAGCGGCGTTTCAATGATGAAATTCCCTTCTGGAAGGAACAGCAGGGATACCTGTATGGAGTTGGGATGAAGGATCTTGCCGATAAAGCGTCTTATCAGTTTTACCGCAGAATGCTTTATTATTTTCTCGATTTTAAGAAACGCAGAATGGGAGAATCCGCCGGGCAGCTGATTGAGATGCTTCGGGAGGACCGGAAGAAGATCAGAACCATTTATAAAAACGATTATGTGGCAGCAGGGGATAAGGTGAGAATGCATATTGCGCTTCGGACACCGGGGCTTTACTATATTCTGGTAAGGCTTTATGATAAATTTGTGATTCCGCTGAGACAATAGTCCGGTGTGGGACGAACATTATTTTGAGAAATTCAGGAATGGAAATGACAACAGGAAGAGAGAAACCCATGAAAAAGGTAAGTTTGTTAGGAAAGATTAATTATATTTTTGATAAGAAACAGAAGCGGCAGCTCATTGGACTGGGCATTATGATTTTTATCGGCGGTATTCTGGAGACTCTGGGGGTAAGTGGTATGATCCCGGTCGTAACAGCTATATTAAGCCCGGATGAGCTGGTGAATTTTGTCAACAAATATCAGTTTCTTTCCGATATCTGTTCCTTTTTTCATGTGGACTTAAGCCGTACGGGAAGCATTACCACCATACTGATTGTCGGGCTGATCCTGATCTATATTATTAAGAATGCTTATATTCTGTTCCTTACCTACCGGCAGAATACCTTTATTTCAAGATCACGGAACCAGATGATCAGCCGGGTATTAAGGGAGTTCTTAAACAGACCTTATGAGGCGTATCTGGAGACGGATGTTCCGACGGTATTCCGGATTACGGACAGTGATATTCCGCAGACCTTTCTGCTTGTGATTGCACTGCTTTCCATGGCATCGGAGGTTGTGGTATCCGGGCTGATTTTCCTCGTTCTGTTATGGCAGGATGCGAAGCTGACCTTGTTTGTGCTTGTTGTGTTTGGAACATTAACCCTGTTTATTACCAAAATTTTAAAACCCAGGCTGAATGCGATCGGTGCAAGGAATCAGGCTTTGCAGTCACGGATCGCCAAGTGGAGAATTCAGGCAATCTATGGTCTTAAGGATGTAAAGGTTTTAAACCGTGAGGATTTCTTTATCCGCAATTATTATGAGAGCGGTAAAAAGGCAGCAGACATTGCCCGCAATTATGCGGTACTGAATAATACACCGAGACTACTGATTGAAACGGTATTCATCACGGCTGTTCTTGCCTATGTTGCCGTGTATGTATCGAGAGCCGGAAGCATCGATGCAATGCTTACGACACTTACCACATTTGCAGTAGCGGCAATGCGTATGCTTCCCAGTGTGAACCGGATTAACACCTACCTTACCGAAATTGCCTATACCCAGCCGGGTCTTGATTATCTGTATGAGAACCTGCAGGAGGGCATGAAGGCCGATGCGGAAATTGCGGAACGGAAGGCGAACTCCCAGAAAGAGAAGCTGGTTTTAGAGGATAAGATCATGCTGGATCATATTACGTTCCATTACCCGAATACCGATACGTATATTTTCAGGGATGCACATATGGAGGTTCCGAAGGGAAAATCGGTCGGCATTGTCGGAACCTCGGGTGCCGGCAAATCTACAATTGTTGATATCCTGCTTGGCCTGTTACATGCACAGGAGGGTGAAATTACCTGTGACGGAACCAATATCTTTAAGAACTATGAATCCTGGCTTGCACAGATCGGATATATTCCGCAGAGTATATATCTGGTGGATGAGTCCATCCGGGATAATATTGCATTTGGTATTGATGAAGATCTGATTGATGATAAGAGAATCTGGAATATTCTGGAGGAAGCCCAGTTAAAGGAATTTGTGGAAGGACTTCCGGAAGGACTGGATACGACCATTGGGGACCGTGGAATCCGGCTTTCCGGAGGACAGCGCCAGCGTATCGGTATTGCGAGGGCATTGTACCATGATCCGGAAATTCTTGTGTTTGATGAAGCAACCTCTGCACTTGATAATGATACAGAAGCAGCCGTAATGGAAGCAATCAACAGCTTCCATGGCAGAAAGACCATGATTATCATTGCACACCGTCTTAATACCATTGAAAAATGTGATATGATTTACCGGGTTGAAAATCAGAAGCTGGTAGAAATAAAGAACGCAGATTAAGGAGTCCTTCAGTATGAAGCTGCAATTACCCCAGGTGACACTGATTGCTGTCACGAGCGTGAAAATCTATGAAACCATCCGGGCATTGACCTATAGTATGCAGGGAATAGACTTCGGAGAGGTGGTTCTGGTGACGCATAAGAAGCCGCTCGGACTCCCGAAAGGCATTACGTATAAGCATACGGACAGGCTTACGGATATTGACAGGTTTAATTATCTGATTGCATACGAGCTAGGTTCCTATGTGAATACCGACTATGTCATTCTGGTGCATTACGATGGTTTTATAGTGCATCCGGAAATGTGGAGGAAGGAATTTCTTGATTATGACTATATCGGTTCACCCTGGCCGCTGCCTACGGCAGAGCACTCAACCTATTATGATGCGAATGGCAACATCTGCCGGGTGGGAAACAGTGTTTCCCTTCGCAGCAGGAGATTCCTCAATTATCCGAAAGAGGCAGGATTTGAATGGAAGCCGGCAGCAGACGGGTTTTATAATGAAGATATTTTCCTTTGCTGTATGAATAAGGTTAAATTTGAAGAAGCCGGTATGAGGTTTGCCCCGATTGAGGTGGCAAGGCTGTTTGGAAGGGAACATACCATACCGGAAACAGAAGGCGTGACTCCGTTTTTGTTTCACAAATGGTGGGGAGAGAACAGGGATTTCCCTAAATTCGAAAATCCACTGACGAAACTCTGGCTTACGATAAAGGCAATCCGGCGCAGGCTGATGTTCTGGAGAGATTGGAGCTGAATGACATGGTAATTGACTGTATACCCTTTTTTAATGAACTGGATATTTTAAAGCTTCGTCTGCATATTCTGGATCCGTTGGTGGACTGGTTTGTGATTGAGGAGGCAACCCACACCTTTTCGGGACTTCCGAAGGATCTGTGTTTTGAAAAAAACAGGGAAATGTTTGAAGAATTTCTGCCGAAGATCACATACCTGGTTGTGGACAATTCTCCTGAGGAAATTTCCACGCATGAACGGGACAAATTTCAGAAGAATGCGCTGGCAAAGGCGCTTACTGATGCTTCGGATGAGGATGTCCTCATTCTGAGTGATGTGGACGAGATTCCGAATCCTGCTGTATTGCAGGAGCTTGTAAAGAGGTTTGATCCGGATAAGATTTATCATCTGGCACAGCGGAACTTTTACTGCTATCTCAATATGGAGGAGGTTTCCGGAAATCTCTTATCCATTACCGGAGAGTTTCCGGGAGTGGAAAGACGGATGTGGCTCGGAACCAAGGTGTTTGCAAAGAAAAATATTCCGGAGAGTGGAATTATTGATCTGCGGGAAATTTCACCGGAGGATCCAAGAAGTGTCCGCGTCGCAGATGGCGGGTGGCATTTTGGATACATGGGCAGCTGCCATGAAACGGATGTCTCCAGAAGAGTCGGAACGAAGGTGGTTGCTGCGGCGCATCAGGAGTATAACACAGAGGATGTTCTGGCGGAGGTTAAGGACCGGCTGATCCTTGGGGAGGATATCTTCGGACGCAACGCTGTATTTCAGTGGGCAGTGGTGGATGAAAGCTACCCTCAATACCTGCTGGAGCATAAGAGCGAATATGATTATCTGATCATGCCGCCGATCAGCAGGGGAAAGAAAGCCTTTGTGAAGATCTGGATGCTGATCAAACGATTCTGCCGCAAGGTACGTCGCAGAATCCGCCGTATTTTGTAAAAGACAGAGGTATTCCGACAGATTTGGGGAAAAGCCTTGAAAGAAACAGGAGGAAACGGATGAACCAGAAAAATAAAATCATAACAGTATATGGTTTATGGTTTGCAGATCTGCTGTCGATCGTACTGTCCTTTGTGCTCGCAACCTATATCCGGTTTCATAATTTTAAGGATATGGAGGACAAAGGAATCCACTTTCAGGTGTGCCTGCTTCTTTTGCTTGTCTGCACCATCTATACCTTCTTCCTTGACTGGAACAGGGATTTCGTTAAACGGAAGACCGTCAGGGAATTTGCAGCGGTTGTACAGTATGAAATTATTATGTTTCTTGGTGTGCAGCCAATTATGTATTTCTTAAAATGGTCTGATAAGTTTTCACGGTGGGTGATGATTATTTTCCCGATCGTAAACGTCTTCATGACGCTGCTGATTCATCTGGTGATTAAAAAGGCGGTAAAGCTTCATTACCGATCGGAGTCAACGAGAATTAAGGTACTTGTCATTACGCAGAAGTCCCTGCTTGCAGAGGTTATGGAGAAGCTTAAAAAGGAGCTTGACGTCAGCTATCAGATTGTCAATGCGGTATGCATGGAGGATTTAAAGCCGGACTTTCTGGAAGAAGCAACCCTGATGGCATTGGATGAGGTATTTATCTATGCTCCGGATATGCTGCAGAAGCAGGTACAGGAGATCATAGGAAGCTTTGATGAAATGGGCGTCAACTGTCATTTCTGTGTGGAGCTGCCGGGAGCCGACAGTAACCGGACGAAGATCGACAGCTTTGGAAATTATCCGGTTATTACCTATACCAGATTCCGCAGCAGCTATAAGCGTCTGTTGATAAAGCGCGTAATGGACATTGTGGGAGGTCTCATTGGTCTTCTGATTACCGCTGTTTTCTTCCCATTTGTGGCAATTGCGATTAAGCTGGATTCACCGGGGCCGGTGCTGTTCTCCCAGATCCGGATTGGACGGAACGGCAGACGGTTTAAGATTTATAAATTCCGCTCCATGTACATCGATGCGGAGGAACGGAAGAAGGAGCTGCAGTCCCGGAATGAAGTTAAGGGACTGATGTTTAAGATGGAAAACGATCCCCGTATCACAAGGGTCGGGAAATTTATCCGGAAAACGAGTATCGATGAACTTCCCCAGTTCTATAATGTGGTTAAAGGTGATATGAGCCTTGTGGGAACAAGACCTCCCACAGAGGATGAATTCGAAAAGTATAACCAGTATTACCGCCGCAGAATCAGCATGACACCGGGACTTACCGGCATGTGGCAGGTCAGCGGCCGGAGTGAAATCGAGAACTTTGACGATGTTGTGAAGTATGATTTACAGTATATTGATAATTGGTCTTTATGGCTGGATATTAAAATCCTGTTTAAGACCATCTGGGTGGTATTTGCAGGGAAAGGCTCCAAGTGATGGATGATCGAATCAAGGTGTTAATGGTTGGGCCGGATCGCAGTGTACATGGCGGAATATCCGGGGTAGTGAATAACTATTACGACGCCGGAATTACCGAAAAAGTAGACCTTAACTACATTGGAACGATGGTTGAGGGAAGTAAACTCCGCAAGCTCTGGCAGGCTGTAAAAGCCTATATAAAGTTCCTGAAGCTGTTACCGGAATATCCGATTGTGCATGTGAATGTGGCATCGGACAGCAGCTATTACCGGAAGTCCCTGTTTATTAAAGCAGCAAAGCGTGCAGGCAGGAAGATCGTCATTCACCAGCATGGCGGCGATTTTGAAACCTTTTATGAAAAGGAACAGAATGACCGGGGAAGAGCAAGGATCCGTCAGGTGCTTGGCATGGGGGATGTGTTTCTGGTACTTTCTCCTAAGTTGAAACAGTTTTTCAAAGGAATACTGGAGCCTTCCAAGGTCATTCTGTTTCCCAATGCAGTACCGGTTCCGGATAGTATAGAAAAGGAATATGGAAAACAGAGAATTTTGTTTTTGGGAAGACTTTGCAAGGAAAAAGGCTTACGGGAATTGTTTTCTGTTCTGCCGCAGTTACATGAGCAGTTTCCACAGATGCGTTTACTTTTAGGCGGCATTTGGGAGGACGAAGACCTGCGGGAAGAAGCAGCGAAGATGAAGGAATATGTGACTGATCTTGGATGGCTTCAAGGCGAAGCCAAGAAGGATTATTTACGGATCAGTGACCTTTTTGTCTTTCCCACTTATTTTGAAGGACAACCGGTATCTGTTTTAGAGGCTATGGCATATCAGTGTGGAATTGTTGCAACTAATGTGGGAGGAATCCCGCAGATGGTTGAACAGGAACAGACTGGGCTGTTAATCGAGCCAAAAGATCCGGAGGGACTAAAGTCAGCACTGGAAAAATTATTGTCAGATCCGGAAGTGTGTGAACGTCTGGGAAAGAATGCGAGAGCAAAGGTACAGAAAGAATTTTCCATTGAGAAGAGTCTGCAGGAGCTTATAAAAATTTATCAGCAATTGGTATAAAATGTAGAAATTTTACTGAACTAATATAAAAAGTAATATTTTAATGACTTGTTGTAAAATAAGAATATATCCGGAGATGTAGTCAGGATGAACAGTAAAGAAAATTATAAAGTAAGTATTATTGTACCGGTTTATAATACGACAAAATATTTGAAAAAATGTGTGAATTCCCTGATCGCACAGACCTATCAGAATGTGGAAATCCTTCTTGTTGATGATGGGTCTACAGATGACAGTGGAGCATTGTGCGATTGGTTTGCCAATAAATATCCACAGATTAAGGTTTTTCATAAAGAAAATGGTGGTCTTGTGTCCGCGTGGAAATATGGGGTGGAACACAGCACAGGTGACTATCTGTGCATGGTAGACAGTGATGACTGGGTAGAACCGCAGATGGTTGCGGATATGATTCCGTATGTGACGGGAAGTAATTCAGAGATTGTATCGAGTGATTATGTGATTGAACGGGACAACGGAACGGGCGAGCCTGTATACCAGCAGCTTGCACCGGGAGAGTATAACCGGGAGGATTTATTAAAAAAGGTATTGCCGTTTGTGCTGGGGCTGGAGCACCGGTATGTGACGATTTCCCGTTGTATGAAGCTGATTTCCAAGAAACTGATCTTAGACAATATGAAATACTGCCAGCCGAATATCCGGATGGGGGAAGACCTGACATTACTATTGCCCTGCCTGTTGGATTGTGAACATCTGGTGGTGATGGATCATAAGGCATATTATCATTATCTGTATGTGACAGAGTCCATGGCACACCAGTACGACAAGGGACTTTATGAGAATAACCGGAAGCTTCGGAAAATTATTAATCATATTTTAGAAGAAAAGTGTTGTAATACCAGTGAAATTACCATGCCGGATTATGCATGGATGCTGGATCAGGCAGACCGGGAGTATATTTTTCTGCTGCTGCTTGTACTTAAGAATGAGGCAAGAGGTAATCCGGCCGGATATAAGAAGAACATCAGGGAGATCTGTAATGCTCCGGAGGTGAAGGAACTGGTACAGAAGACGGTAGTCGAGATTCATGAAAAGTCTAATCTGCTTCTTTATCTGGTGCTTCTGCATCCGAATGCATTTATGATCCGGGTGCTGCGGCTGGCAATGATCCTATATTACCGCTAAAGACATCGGAGCATATGAGTAAAAATTAAGCACATTGATTTGTTATGGAGAAACGAATGCAGCCACTGATTAGTGTAATCGTTCCCGTTTATAACGGGGAACAGTATTTGAAAAACTGCATAGAGAGTATTGAAGCACAGAGCTATGAGCCTTTAGAAATTATAGTGATTAATGACGGTTCTACGGATGGAACGGCAGAAGTCTGTGAGAAGCTTGTACAGAGCTATGAGAATCTGTCCTTCATCACAACGGAGGAGCTTGGGGTGTCGGCGTCACGGAATCATGGGATTGCACTGGCAAAGGGAGAATTGCTTACCTTTGTGGATGCCGATGACCGGATACATCCCCAGATGCTGCAGAGATTGTATGAAGCAATGGAACAGACCGGAAGCGACATTGCCGGATGTCGGTTTACTATCTGGAATACAGAACGGGAATGGGAAATTGCAGCCAATTCAGTGCCGGTAAGTGATCAGACTCATAAGCTGTATGAGAAACAGGAATATTTAAGTGATCAGATTTTGTGTGGAAACAGCCGGTGCTGGAGCAAACTGTACCGGAAATCTCTACTGGAACAGATGCATACCAAAGAGTGGTTCAGGGAGGGGATGACGATCGGAGAAGATATGCTCTTTCTGATGGATCTGTTGCCGGAAACAGGGACAATTGTTGAGATTGATTTTCATGGATACGGATATTACCAGAATCCACAGGGAGCCATGAACCGCACGTTCCGCCCGGAATATATGGATCAGATCCGTTGCTGGGAGATTGCCAGGGAGCAGGTACGAAAGCTCCTTCCGGAATGCGAGAGTAAGGCAACCTCGATTCTGTTGATCTCCATTATGCTGACGGCCGGGAAACTGGCGGGATTGTCAGGGGCAGAGCGAAAGCAATATGAAATCTATACGAAAGAGTGCCATGAAAAGCTTTTAAAAGAACGACAGAATGAACAAGCAATGGAATTGCTTTCCAAAGGGTACCGGGTTAAGGTGCGATTCTTTGCAACGGCACCGAAATTGTATTTGTGGTGTTATCATTTCAAGTTTTAATGAATGAAATTTGTTACATGACTATCGTTAAGATGTTTTTGAGTAAAACTTGAGCTGTGTTAACAGCGGTTTTACGAATGGAGTTTTGAATTGTTACGCAATGTATAATAATAAAGATTAAGAAGAAGGAACTATATGAAGGGGAATCATCAGAATCAGATTATTTTATATATGCATGCAGGCAGCGGGAATCATGGCTGTGAGGCGATTGTGAACAGTCTGTGTCATATGATGAAAGAAGATGCTGTACTGGTATCCTATCGGGGGAACGAAGACAAGCAGTATACCTTGAAGGGGCTGTGTGAAATCAAACAGGAGCGCAGCTTTGAGGAACACAGGATGGCGCACATAGCTTATTATGCTTATCGCATGATCACGAAGGATGCCGCGAGTTTTCTGCGTTATCGTTATGGGGATATTTTTAAGCAGCCGATGTCTCCGCTTGCCATTTCGATTGGTGGAGACAACTATTGCTATGACAGCATGCTTTCAGACCTGCGTCTTGCCAATCTTGCTTTTACACAGAAGGGAACGAAGACCGTTTTACTTGGATGCTCCATTGAACCGGAGCTGTTGAAGAGGGGACAGGAGACACAGTCAAATCCGATATTGGAGGATTTAAGCCATTATCATCTGATTATTGCAAGGGAGTCCCTGACCTATGAGGCCTTGTGTGATGCCTTTGAAAAAAGACGGGAACAGAGTAATAGTAACAATAACAATAGCAGTAATAATAATAACAGTAGTAATAATAACAGGAATATATTGAATATCCGAAGCACATCAAATATACAGATTACACCCGATTTTCCCAGAATTGTTCAGATACCGGACCCGGCCTTTACCTTGGGATATGTCAGGAAGAAGGTGCCCGATGGATTCTGGAAGGGAAACACAGTAGGAGTGAATGTCAGTCCGCTCATTCAGAAAAGTGAGTCCGTACCGGGAATTACGATGAAGTGCTATGAAGAACTGATTGAATGGATTATCGGGCATACAGATATGCAGATCGCATTAATTCCACATGTAGTGTGGAAGAATAATGATGACCGGAAGCCACTTTCCGAGCTTTATGAAAAATATAAATCTACAGAGCGATTGGTACAGATCCCGGATGGAAGCTGTGAAGAACTGAAGGGCTATATCAGTCAGTGCCGTTTCTTTGTCGGGGCACGGACACATGCAACAATTGCAGCATATTCCACCTGCGTGCCGACACTGGTAGTTGGCTATTCTGTTAAGGCGGCAGGAATTGCGAAAGATCTGTTCGGAAGTCAGGAGCATTATGTACTGCCGGTACAGAGTCTCAAGGATCCGCAGGATCTGGTTTGTGAATTTCAGTGGCTGATGGAACAGGAGAATTTGATCCGGGAGCATCTGCAAAAGAAGATACCGGACTATCAGGAACAGGCACTCCGGACAGGAGAAGAGATTAATCATTTATGGGAAGAGTTAATGCAGCAGCGAGAAACATCATATTCGGATACATCGGTAACCTGACTACCCAGCTGCTCGGGTTTGTTCTGCGTACGATCTTTATCCAGCATCTGGGTCAGACGCTGAATGGAGTTAACGCCTTATATACCGGTATATTGTCGGTATTGTCCATGGCAGAGCTGGGAATTGGTACAGCACTGAATTACAGCTTGTATAAGCCGGTGATCCATAAGGACTATGAGAAGATCAAGTCCTACATGCTTCTGTATAAGAAGGCATACCGGATCATTGGGTTTGTGGTCGCAGGCATCGGACTTGTGATTGTCCCCTTTCTGCCATATCTTGTGAAACAGCCGCAGGGTGTAACACTCCGGGATCTGACACTGTATTATCTGATTTTTCTGTTTAATACGGTGAGTTCCTATTTTGTGGCGTATAAGTACAGTCTGGTGAATGCCGAGCAGAAGAATTATATCCAGACCAATATCATTACTGTGACCAAAATGATTACGGTGATGCTACAGATCATTGTCATTTTGACAACAGGCAATTTCTATGCATACCTGCTGACCGCAGCGACGGTAGAGCTGCTGCAGAAGATTTTTGTGAGTCGGTATCTGAATAATATGTATCCTTATCTGAAGGAAAAGGATATCAAGCCTCTTACCAAAGAGGAGGTCGGGGAGGTTGTTAAGAAAACCAAGGCGCTTGTCCTTCATAAGGTGGGCGATGTGGCGCGTCTTCAGACGGATGCCATGATTATTTCCGGTTTTATTAACGTAACGTTAAGCGGAATCGTAGATAACTACAATCTGGTAATTTCCTCAGTTTCAAACTTTGTGAATATTATCTTCAATTCGGTTTTATCGAGCTTTGGTAATCTCATTGCAACGGAGAGCCGGCAGAAGCAGTATGAAATCTTCAAGGTGTACCGCTTTTTTGCCTGCTGGATCTATGGATTTTCGGCAACGGGATTTTTACTGCTGCTGACACCGCTTGTCTGGCTGTGGCTGGGGCCTTCCAATGTTCTCCCTGTGGCAGCGGTGACCTGCATTTTAATTGACTATTACTTTAAGGGAGAACGGATCGTGCTGTCGAATTTTAAGACGGCAGCAGGAGTGTTTGAACAGGATAAGTATCTGGCATTGATTCAGGGAGCGGTGAATCTTGTGGTATCCATTGTGCTGGTACAGCGGATCGGACTTGCCGGAGTGTATATCGGAACGATTGTTTCAGGACTCATTGCCAATATTACGAAACCCATTATTATTTATCGTGTCTGCTTTGAGATCAAAGCAAAAGACTATTTTCTGGATTCTGTGAAATTTTTTGCAGTACTTGGCGGAACCTTTGCAATCCTGTATGGGATCCGTAAGGTGCTTATGCTACAGATCAGCATTCTGTCCTTTGTGCTTATGTTTGTTGTGATTTGCGTGATCTTTAATGGGGTATTTTTGCTTGTGTTCGGCAGAACGCAGGAGTTTCAGTATCTGTGGGGGATTGTGAGAAGGAAGCTTAAGAAAAGTTAGGAGGTTTGCCTATGGTAGAAATGGTCAGAAAAGCACAGGATCAGCTGCTTCATTATCCAAGAAGAAGCGCAGGATTCGAAGTGAAACGAATGATACGTCAGTTATTGGGACAGAAGGTGGCACCGAAAGACAGCTTTAACTGGCCCAATGGTCTGCTTGCGAAGGCGTTGATTGACTATTATTATGCACATCAGAATTCGGAAGAAGCAAGAGAGATACAGAATGCTCTTAAGAAGTATTGCGACCGTTTTATTCATAGAAAATATAAAATGTATTATCTGGATGATGCATTAAGTGGGTTAGCACTTATTGAGCTGCATCAGATCACAAAGGACGAGAAATATAAGCAGGCGGCAGACGCTGTAGCGCAATACCTGTTTCAACATGAAACCGATGACATGGGGAGTCTCATTTACCGCCCGGCACAGAAGAATGGTTACATATTTGCAGACATGATCGGCCTGGTTTGTCCATTTCTTTGCAAGTATGGAGTGACCTATGACAGCAATGCAGCAATAAATCTTGCTGTGACGCAGATTACGAATTTCATTGCCTATGGTATGGATGAAAAGACCGGATTGCCTTACCATGGCTATGAATTGGAAAGTGGCATGAAATACGGAGTGATTGGCTGGGGAAGAGCGGTCGGCTGGCTGATGATCGGAATGTCAGAGACACTTGCCCTGTTAGAAGAAAGCAGACCGAGCTATGAGGCCATCAAGCAGGCATACCGCCGTATGGTGGATAAAGTAGAGGCTTATCAGCTTGCCGGTGGATGGTACACCTGGCAGCTCCCTGCCAGGGAAGGTCCGGTGGATACCTCGGCAACAGCAATGATCCTGTATGCGATTTCAAGATCCCTCAATACTAATGTGCTGATTGGCATCCACAAATCCAGAATGCTTCGAGGCCTTGAGGCTTTACAGAGTATAGTGACAGATGGGGAAGTCCCGAACGCACTGGCAGAATGCCAGGGATTCAGTATGTATCCACAGGTATACGGAAGTTATCCATGGTCACTGGGACCGGCATTGTCCCTGTTTGTCATGAACGAAGATTAAAAAGAAGGAAAGTAACTATTCAGTACAGGTCGAAGCATTTACTGCTGAGACCGTAAGAAAATGATTCAGTAATGCAAAATCCCATCGGCGAAGCCGATTTGGAATGGATTTTGCATCGTAACTGTGAAGATACTGAACAGTTACGAAGGAAATATATAACATGATTATTATACAGCTAGCCGGAGGGCTTGGAAACCAGCTCCAGCAGTATGCACTATATCAGAAATTTAGAAGTCTTGGAGCAGAAGCAAAGCTGGATCTGTCGTGGTTTGAACAATTCGAAGATACAGGCAGAGAGTTGAAGAACAAAGAACAAAACAAAGACGATCATGGAACAAATAAAACAAAACCGGCAATAAAACAGGATATTGTGGTTACGAACCGTCAGTGCGAACTGGATTTCTTTAAACATCTGCCTTATGAAAGCTGTACGGAAGAAGAGAAAACCGCACTAACCGGTTCACAGGGGCTTGCAGGTAAGCTTCGCAGAAAGCTGCTTCCACAGACGGTACACTGGTATAAAGAAAAGCAGATGTATGATCCGGAGCTATTGCATTACCGGGAGATGTATTTATCAGGTTACTTCGCATGTGAGAAATATTATGCAGATATTCTGCCGGAATTACGCAAGATGATTCGTTTTCCGGAGATTGAGGATGCGCAGAAGAGAATGACGAATGAGGAGATTCTTGAGAAGATCCGGAACAGTCATGCAGTCAGTGTGCATATTCGCAGGGGCGATTATCTTCAACCGGAAAACGCAGCAATGTTTGGCAACATTTGCACAGAGGAGTATTACGAGTCTGCATTGAATTATATGAAGGAGAGGATTGAAGATCCTCATTTCTTTATTTTCTCCGATGATGTTGCTTATGTAAAGAAGCAATATCCGGGGAAAGAATATACGATAGTAGATATTAATCATGGCGATGACAGCTTTTATGATATGTATCTGATGAGCCAGTGTGAGGGAAATATCTGTGCCAACTCCACCTTTAGTTTCTGGGGAGCGAGGTTAAATGCACGGACAGATAAGATTATGATCCGACCTACCATTCAGAAGAACAGTCAGGTGTTTGATGAAGTACAGATGAAGGATCTGTGGAAGGATTGGATTTTTATTGATCCAAAGGGAAATCAATATAGTTAAAAGGTTAGATGATACATTATACAAGCAAAAGGAAAAGTGTTATATGAATAAACAAAAAGCGGATTTAAAGCAGATACTGAAAGTGGTTGGTATATATAGTTTTTATCTGGCCGTTATTATAGAGGTAACTTTAGTTGTATTGGATAAAAGTGAATTTTTATATCCGTATGAAGGCTGGACATTTCGGATTACATTTTCACTTTTTCTTATCAAAGTATTGTTTACCAGGTATAACAGGAAAGAATATCTTTTCATGGTTCTCTTTCTTGGGCTTGGCTATATATCATATAGAATTACTGGTAGAAATGAAATTCTGAGAATAGTTGTATTTTTGGCTGCTTGCAAAGATGTGGATATGATTCGGTGTTTAAAAATGGTGTTTTGGATGACACTGGCAGGTTGCGTTGGCATCGTGCTGCTTTCGGTGTCAGGCATTTATGGAGCAGTGACCCTCACACAGGACTTTGGACGCGGAGGAGTAGAGACAAGATACGTGCTTGGTATGGGACATCCTAACGCATTTCATTGTATGGTATGGGTATTAACTTTGCTTGGATTGTATCTTTATCATGAGCGGATGAAATGGCAATATTATATCATGCTTCTGCTTTTCCATATAGTATGCTTTTTATTAAGCGATTCCAAGACATCATTAATTATTTCTGTTTATACCATAGCCGGGTTCTGGCTGTGCGATTGCCTGATAAAAGAAAAATGGAAAAAAGCATATGGATTTGTACAATGCGGGACATTTGTTATCAGTGTTGCCGGATCTGTACTAGTTGCAGAGGAAGCAATGGAGGTCTGGTACTATAACTGGCATCCATGGATAGAAAATTTTTCACTCAAAACCAGATTTTGGGCATTAATGGATAAATTACTTACAGGCCGTATTACCTGCCTGATAGAGACGGATCAAAAAGAAGGAATTATGAGTACCTGGAGATTATTCTCCACGCCCAATACCGATTATTATTTTGATATGGGATGGGTTCGGCTGTTTTACTGGTATGGCATTATTCCGGCGGGTATTGCTGTTTTGATTCTTCTTTTACTGCTGTGGTATTTCATTCGTGAAAGGAAATATGCTGAGATCACTGTAATTGCTTCAGCAGCACTGTATACGGTCGTGGAAGCGCATCTGGTATCTGTTTACATCGGGAGAAACTACATCTTATTTCTTGTTGGAATGTACTGGTATAAACTTCTTGATAGGAAGAAAGGAAATAGTGTGGTATAATCTGTATTATGAATGATAATGCACACAAACAGATGACAATTAAATTATCCGAGCTGCTTTATTTACTATACTTCGGGCTTATGCTGTTTGCCAAAGGGATTGGTCTTTATGATGGACAGACTATATACAAAGCTTTTCTGCTGCTGGCATTTGCCTGTATTGCTGTAAAGATATGTATTACAGAGTATACCAACAGGGAATGGATTATTATTTTATTTTTACTGGGACTGGCTGCGGTGATATATCGTGTCAGTGGCGAAAAGGGAATTCTGATCTGTATGGTTACCGTTGTGACGATGAAGCAGGTTTCCTTAAAACGGGTATTTCAGACAGGCTGTATCGTATGGATGATAGCAATGGCTGGAAGGTTTCTGTTATCATTGCTTTTCATTGGGCAGGTACAGACCGCAGTGCAGACGAAGAACTTCTTTGGCGCATTATTGCGATATTTTATGGGATATCCACATCCCAATGTCCTTCATATTTCTTATTTTGTTCTGACGGCATTTGTTATTTATTGTCTGAAGGATCACTTTAACTGGAAACATGCATTGCTTTTAATGATCGGGAACGGAGTTTTATTTTTATACTCCTATAGTTTTACGGGAACGCTGATCGTTACCGTATATCTGGTGCTTTCTCTTTGGGTGAGCAGGAGAGAACTTTCCCGAATGGAGTATTGGCTTGCAGAGGCAGTCTTTCCGGTATGTGTTCTATTTTCCGTTGTGTTTCCGGTTGTTTTAACGGGAAGAGCCTATGAACTTGCGGATAAATTCTTTAATAACCGGATTAATTTTGCCAGACATTTTCTCACCTTACAGAATATGTCCTTATTGGGAAATAATCTCGCGGAGATTACAACGGACATTATCACAATGGATAATTCCTTTGTGTTTGCGCTGGTGATCTATGGTATTCCGGTATTTGCACTGATCTGTGTGGGGTATGTGATGATGGTACATCGTCTGGCCGGTCAGAAACGTAAAATGGAACTGGTCATGACTGCCTGTTTTCTGATTGCGGGAATTACAGAACCATTTTTATTTAATACTTCTTTTAAGAACCTTACACTGTTATTGATCGGGGAACGGCTTTTTGAATTGCTGAAGCAGGAGAATTCCAGAGAAAAGGCACTAATCCGGAGATGGAACCCGGAAATAACATTGTCCACAGCAAGGATTGACCGGTTGAGGGAACAGATCATCATAATATGGAGTGATTATAGCAGAAGAATCACGGTGGTCAGTATTGGAATTTCAATTTTGGTGGGAATTCTGTTTGGAGTTTGCTATCAGCCACGTGCAGATGTACTTGCAGTACAAAGGGATCATTTATTGTTTTTTGAGAGAATGCGCGTTGTAATGACTGCATTCAGTATCACATGGATTATTTCATCATTACTCTTATTGATTTTTTATGGAATAAAAGAGCGGAAAATGGAGATAGACAAGAATGAAAATCATGCCTAATCGTATGGACCGGGGATTTTACCGGTATCAGGAAGAATTTGAACAGAAGGCGCTGGAGGTACTACGTTCCGGCTGGTATGTTCTGGGCAAGGAAGTGAGCAGCTTTGAAGAGGAATTTGCTGCCTATACCGGCGGGAATTATTGTGTAGGACTTGCAAGCGGACTGGATGCCCTGTGGATTGCATTCCGGCTTCTAGGAATCGGAGCAGGAGATGAGGTTCTGGTACAGGGAAATACCTATATTGCAAGTGTTATGGGAATTACCATGAATGGTGCCACTCCTGTTTTCGTAGAACCGGATGAATATTTCGGGATCAATGTGAAAGAGCTGGAAAGTAAGATTACAGACAAGACCAAAGCAATTCTTGTAGTTCATCTATATGGAATTGCAACTCCGATGGATGAGATCGTGAGTCTTTGTGAAAAGTATCATCTGAAGCTGGTGGAGGATTGTGCCCAGTCTCACGGAGCCCGTTACAATGGAAGGATGACCGGAACCTTCGGAGATGTGGGATGCTTTTCCTTTTATCCGTCCAAGAATCTTGGAGCCTTTGGTGATGGAGGGGCGGTTGTAGTAAAGGATGAAGCATTGGCAAAAGAGTTTAAGGTATTTCGAAATTACGGCAGTGAAAAACGCTATTATAATAAGGTGGTAGGAACCAATTCCCGTCTGGATGAGATTCAGGCAGGTCTGCTGCGCGTCCGGCTTTCCCATATGGAAGAGCTGACGCAGGAAAAGATAGAGATTGCTTCACGTTACACGAAAGGCATACATAATCCCAGAATAAAACTGCCACAGATTCCGGAGGGCTCTACCTGTGTTTATCATCAATATGTGATCCGGTGTGAAGAGAGAGACCGGTTAATTGAGTATCTGAATGAGAAGGAAATCGGTACGATTATTCATTATCCGATTCCTCCGCATCTGGCAGAGGCATACCGGTATCTGGGGCATCACGAGGGAGATTTCCCGATTACAGAGCGTCTGGCCAAGACGGTGTTATCCATTCCGATGTATAATGGCATGACAGAGGATGAACAGAATATGGTTATAGATGCCTTGAACCGATTCTGATATGGCTTACCACATATGTAACATGAATAACAAACTGGCAGAACATCATAAGGAGTATTTATGAGCTTAAAAGAACAATGCCCCATCTTGCATTTTGGTGATCTGGGAGACGAACGAGGAAAGCTTGTCGTGATTGAAGGAGGACAGGCCATCCCGTTTGAAATTAAGAGAGTGTTTTATATTTATGATTCGGATGATACGGTTGTCCGTGGTCAGCATGCAAACCGGGAATCGGAGTTTGTTCTGGTCAATGTGGCAGGCGAAAGCAAGGTGCGTATCACAGATGGCACGGAAGAAATGGTTGTGAAGCTGGACAAGCCGATGATGGGTGTCTATATTCCTAAAATGCTATGGAAGGATATGTATGACTTTTCTAAGGACTCGGTACTTCTGGTATTGGCGAATACCCACTATGATGGCTCGGAATACATCCGGGATTATGAGGAATACTTAAAAGAAATGAAGGACAGAAAGTGACAGGGACAATGGTATTTTGTACGTTATTTGACAGCTATTATCTGGATAAGGGATTGACACTCTATCATTCCCTTAAGAAAGTGTCTGATCAGTTCAAATTATATATCTTCTGTTTCGATGATTCTTCTTATGAGATTTTGAAGGATCTGGGGCTGGAGCATGCAGTGATGGTTCATCATTCTGAAATAGAGGATGCAGCCTTACTGAAACTGAAGGAAGAGCGTTCCAAGGCAGAATATTGCTGGACCTGTACTCCGGTTACGATTGAATATGTCCTCAAGCACTTTAAGGAACCAAGCTGTACCTATATTGATGCAGATTTATATTTCTTTGCAGATCCGCAGGTGTTGTTTGATGAAATGGAACAGCCGGGAAATGATATCACGATTACGGAGCACCGTTTTAAGAATAGCTGGAATGGAAGACGCTTATGTAAGAGAAGCGGGAAATACTGCGTGGAGTTTAATTATTTCAATCAGTCTGAGAATTCAAGGAAAGCTTTGCACTGGTGGAAGGAACGCTGTCTGGAATGGTGCTATCACCTGTATGAGCCGGAGCGGATGGGTGACCAGAAGTATCTGGAAAAGTTTCCGAAGCTCTTTAAAGGGGTTCATGAGCTGCAGCATTTAGGTGGTGGAGTGGCTCCATGGAACCTTGGACAATATGAACTGGCAGCTGCACAGGATGGGAAGATTCGGTTAAGAGTAAAAGGAAGTGGAGAAGAATTTCCATTAATTTTTTATCATTTCCAGAATTTGCGATATTTAAGCGAACAGAAGGTAAATATCAGTTCTGGAACACATTCCCGGAGATTAAAGGATGCCATTTATCGTCCTTATCTGCTGGCAATTGAGCAGAGCCGGGAAGCGTTAAAGAAATACGGAATTACATTCAGCGTGAAGAAGGTTTATTCCAGTAATAAGTTCATTGCCTTTCTTCAGGGAAATATACTGCGCTTTAAGGTAAAGAGCCTGTCTGATATTTATGATCTGCGGACTATTCAGAGCCATGCAGATTATGGCAATATGGGTGATGAATGCCTGCATTCAAACGGACATATGCCATGATTTATATGGTGAATACGGTTCTGAATAGTCTGCAAGTCTTGTGACGAAATCAGTCAGCAACACATATGGAGGGCCAAACAGCCTTATGAAGATTGTTCATGTTTGTTTGTCCATGGGATATACCGAGGGACTCAATTATCAGGAAAATGTAATCATTAAATATCAGGCAGGAGACGGACATGATGTTACGTTGATTACCACAGATCACTGCTTCCATGAAGGAGAATGGGGACTTTGCCAGACGGAAAGTGACTATATCAATCCGGATGGCGTTCATATTATAAGACTTCCGTTTGCTTTCAGGATTCCTTATAAGATCAATAAACAGATTGGGATTTTTAAAGGGTTTTATCCGCTGCTTGAGAAAATACAGCCGGATGTCATTTTTGTCCATAATCTGCAGTTTCAGGACATCCGTAAGGTGGCAAAATATAAAAAGTATCATCCGGAAGTGAAGGTGAATGCGGATAATCACAGTGATTTTTCAAACAGTGCGCGGAACTGGTTTTCAAGAAATACTTTATACCGTTTCTGGTGGAAACCGTGTGCGAAGGCCGTAGAACCTTATGTGGATAAGTTCTTTGGCGTTATGCCGTCGCGTGTGGACTTCTTGCAGAATATCTATGGTATTGCAAAAGAGAAAACAGATCTGCTTTTCATGGGAGCAGATGATGAATGCGTAGAACGTGCAGCATCATTGGAGATTCGAAAAGCGATCCGGGAGAAGTATAGTATCCGGGAAGATGATTTCCTTGTGATGACGGGCGGAAAAATCGACTCGTTCAAAACCCAGACATTGCTTCTGATGGAGGCCGTGAAGGAAATTGAGCATCCCAGGCTTCGCCTGCTGATCTTTGGTTCTGTAGAGGAAGGCCTGAAAGAACGGTTTGATGCTCTATGTGATGGAAAGAAGATTCAATATATGGGCTGGGCCAGGGGAGAGCAGCCATATGAATATTTTGCCACAGCAGATCTGATCGTGTTCCCGGGAAGGCATTCCGTATATTGGGAGCAGGTGGTGGCACAGGGAATTCCCATGCTGTGTAAATATTGGGACGGAACGACCCACGTAGATATTGGCGGTAATGTCCATTTCCTGAAAGAGGATTCCGTACAAGTGATTAAGACAGAAATTCAAAGGCTGTTGGATCATCCGGAAGAATATCAGGAGATGAAGCGGGCAGCGCTAAGTAACCGGCGGCATGAGTTTTCATATAAGCAGATTGCAAGAAGATCCATAGAATAGTTATGGGATGGTATAAAGTGATGAAGATATGGATTATTGGATATGGCGTTCCAAGTGAAAAGTATCCGATCAATGGGATTTTTTCATATAATCAGGCAAAGGCACTTGCACAATATAGTCAGGATCTGTCTGTCTGCTATATTGCATTGGATATTCGCTCTTTACGAAGATGGAGAAGATGGGGAATTCGTAAGTACGTGAAAGATGATATACAGATTATTGAATGTTCTGTTCCTGTTGGTGGGATACCGGCAAAATATAAAAATGGTATTTATCATACACTGTTGGCATATGCTTTGCGTTGTGCCCGGCGTTTGTGCGGAAAGCCCGATATTATTCATGCCCATTTTACCGAGATGGCATATGCCCTAAGTCAGTGCCGGAATTCTTATGATGCAGGGATCATTGTTACAGAACATTCAAGTGGAATCAATGAGCCTGTTATTGACCCGGAACTAAGAAGAATGGCAGAATACTGTTATTCAAGAGCAGACCGGTTAATCACAGTCAGTCCTTCTTTTCAGCAAAAGATCTATGAGGAATTTCATAAGAATTCTATCTTTATTCCCAATATCATTGATGAGCATATTTATTATTACAAAGAGCCATTCATAAATAAGAGTGAGCCAATCAGATTTTTGGGAGTAGGAAGGCTGGTTCCGGTGAAACAATATGATTTTATGATCTCCAGCTTTCTTGAGGCATTAAAGGCGAATGATCAAATGGAACTGTACTTGATTGGTGATGGAGTGGAATATGGTAAGTTATCGGGGCTGATCAAAAAAAGCGGCAGGAATGATAAAGTTCATTTGCTTGGGCAGAAGAGTGCTGAAGAAGTAGCGGAATGGATGCAGAAGAGTCATTGTCTGGTAATCTCATCAGAAGCAGAGACTTTTGGTGCAGTTTGTGCAGAGGCTTTGATGTGTGGAAGACCGGTAATATCTACACGATGTGGAGGACCGGAATGTATGATTGACGCACAAAATGGAATATTATTGTCTGTCAATGATCAGGAACACATGAAAAATGCATTCCTGGAAATGAAACAAAAATATCAGAGGTATGAATTCCGGAAGATTGCTGAAAAAGCAGTATCCGGATTCGGAACCAACGCAGTATGTCAAGAACTGGTAACTGTTTATCAACAGGTGATGGAGGATAAAGACAGGGCATGTGGCGATTGTTTATGAAACTGAATCATATTTTATATGGTAAAGGACTTCGGTTAAAGGGACTGCCATTTATATTTAACTGTCGCGGTGGACAAATTACGATTGGAAATGATTGTACCGTGAAAAGTTCTTTCCTTTCGAATCTGGTAGGACTTTATTCCAGAACAATTATTGTAACCAGAGTACCGGGAGCCGTTATTCGAATTGGAGACCGGGTAGGAATTTCGGGCGCAACCATTTATGCAAGGAAGGGAATTACGATCGGAGATGATACCAATATTGGTGGAAATGTCAAGATTCTCGATAATGATTTCCATCCGATTGATCCTGAGGCGCGCAGGCTTGATGTGAAAGAACAGATTGGAACAGAACCGGTTATTATTGGTAAAAATTGCTTTATAGGATGCAATGCATTAATATTAAAAGGTGTAGTTTTGGGAGATAATTGTGTTGTAGGTGCAGGCTCGGTAGTTACCGGGCAGTTTGAGGATAATTGCGTCATAGCGGGGAATCCGGCAAGGGTAATTCGTAAGCTTGGAGTATAGAGAAATATGAAAAAACCATTTACCAACCGTATTCTGGGTGTTAATATAGCAGTCACCAATATGCGGGAAGTTGTAAATTTAATTGTAAATAATGTAACGGATCTGCGGGGAAAATTTATCTGTCTTTCTAATGTACATACTACGGTTATGTCTGAAAAGGACGAAGAATATCGCAGCATCCAGAATTCAGCATTCTTAGCGCTCCCGGATGGCAGTCCGCTTGCTTTGGTACAGAGACTGAGAGGATACCGAGGAGCGGAGCAGGTAGCCGGTCCTGATTTAATGCCGGAAATCTGGAAAGCAACGGAACATACGGAATTGTCTCATTACTTTTACGGAAGTACGCAGGAAACAATTGAAGCACTTTATAAAACCCTGATCCGAAAATATCCGGAATTGAAGATAGCCGGGATGGAAGCACCACCGTTTCGACCCCTGACAGACGAAGAGGATCGGGAGACTATTGAGAGAATTAACGCTTCCGGTGCAGATTTTGTATGGGTTGGATTAGGAGCACCGAAGCAGGAAAAGTGGATGTATGATCACAGAGAACGGATTCATGCATTAATGCTGGGAGTCGGTGCCGGATTTGATTTTCATGCGGGGACGGTTAAACGCGCACCCAGCTGGATGCGGGAGCACTACCTGGAATGGCTATATCGCCTGATTCAGGATCCGAAGCGGCTTTGGAAACGTTATGTACAGACGAATGGAAAGTTTCTGCTGTTATCTGTGAAGGATGCATTCGTATGGAAGAAATATAAAGATGCAGATCGCAAAAATTTATTGATTTATGCACACTATTACTATCCGGATGTTGCATCTACAGGACAGATACTGACAGAACTTGCAGAAGGATTGCAGGATACTTTTCATACTACCGTGATTTGTACCGTTCCTTCTTATACCGGAAAAGTGTCCCAGCATTATCGGAAACATAAATATTATTATGAAAATATTAACGGCGTGGATGTCCTGCGGATTCGGGTTCCTGAATTTCGCAAGAACTTTGCTCCAAGCAGGATTGTGAATATCGTATCTTACTTTTTTTCAGCAATTGCGGCAACCGTCCGGGTAGAGCAGCAGGATTATATATTCACAATATCGCAGCCACCTATATTGGGCGGGATGCTCGGAGTTATAGGAAAACGTCTGAAAAAGGCAAAATTGATCTACAACATCCAGGATTTTAATCCGGAACAGGTAAAGGCAGTTGATTTTACAAATAACAGAATGATATTAAGCACGATGATGTGGCTTGACAAGCGAAGCTGCCGGAGGGCTGATAAGATAATTGTTGTCGGAAGAGATATGGTAGATACTTTAAAACACCGTTTTCCAGATCAGTTGGTAAGTTATGCGCATATCAATAACTGGATCAATGAGCAGGAGATTTACCCATTGACGGAAGATGACCGGGAAGTAATTGCATTTAGGCAGAAATTTGGACTTGATGACAAACTTGTATTTATGTATTCCGGAAACATCGGATTATATTATGATCTTCCGAATATTCTGAAGATCATCAGCCGGTTCCGGAAGCATCGGGAGGTCTGCTTTGCCTTTATCGGAGAGGGATCCGTATTGGAAGAGCTGAAGGATTACAAGCAGACTCAAAAACTGGATAATGTAATCTTTATTCCATATCAGGACAAGAAGGATCTGATTTACAGTTTAAATGCGGGGGATGTTCATTTTGTAATGAATGCCAAAGGAATTAAAGGAGTATCGGTTCCAAGTAAACTCTATGGGGTGATGGCAGTCGGGCGACCGGTACTTGGCATTTTGGAAGAGGGATCTGAAGCAAGACTTATTGTTGAAGAGGCACAATGCGGGATTACAGTAGCACCGGAGAGGTATGATGAAATAGCAGGGCTGATTCAAAAATTTATCGATGAATACAGTAAAGAGGAACGGATGAGAATGGGAGAAAACGGACATCGATATCTGTTGGAGCATTTAACGAAGGAAGTATCTATCGAGAAATACAAGGAAGAAATATTATCCTGTTGAGAAGAGGAATGATTATGTCTTTTTTTCTGTTTGCGAAACAATTTGTGGATATGTTATATCCACATCAGATTCTGGATTATCTGATGGTGATTCTGGTTGTTATTTTGTTAGTATATCAGACCGCATTGGTAAGGCCTGACATACGATCACATTTTGGAATCACGGATGGGATTATACTGTTGTTAGGAATTCTGCTTACGGTCACATTGTTTCGTTCGCAGGGAGGATACCAGACATACTTCAAGGTCATGTCGGCATTTCTGATGTATTTTGTGGGAAGGATTTATTATGATCGGATTAAGGAGTGCTATTCTGCGCTGACTCTTGCCTCATATTTGATTGTATATCTCAATTTTGGACATAGAATCTGGAACTTCAGAGGACATCTGTTACAAATAAAGGATGCGGGCGGAGACTGGTATTACAATGATACCGATATGGCTTTTGCTATTGTTCTGGCAATGGTTTTTATAGCTATGTTTGCGAAAAATACCATATTTAAATTAGTAACCATATTCCTGATCTGTCCCTACATGGTGTTTTATTCCGATGCGGGAATTCAGATGGTTCTGATGATTGCAGTGTATGTGATTATTGGTATTTATATTTTGGAATTGATTATCAGAAACAGAAAAGTGACCGGAGTATTGTTAAGCATTATGGTATTAGGACTATTGGGAATTGTAGTACTGGTGTATGCCCCCGTTCTTGGAATAGGACAACAGGAAGGTATCTTGAACCTGTTTACCGGGCGGTTCCTTGATCAGGGTAATATGTACAGCCGATATGTAGATTGGGATCAGGTTTTGACAAGATGCCGACAGGAACATTTGCTGACGCAAGTCTGGGGAGTTGGTATGGGGGCAGAATATTCCATACAGAGTTTATACCTGAAAATATACTATACGTTGGGATATGTTGGAATCGGCCTAAGTTTGCTTACCATAATCAGCATTTTATATTATGTTATGCGTGTGGAAGATCGTAAAACATTCTATCTTGCGGTAATCATGGCAATATTGCTTTTGGGAAGCGGTGTAACCGTAAATAGCATGGAAAGCACGCAGATGAGCTGGTTCCCAATGCTTTTTGCGGGAATGGTTATATCTTCTGTACAGGCTGGTGAAGGAGAAAGGAAATGTTAGCAATTATCACAGGGACAATCTGTCCATCCGGCGATATGAAACAGCTGGCGATATGTAATGCTGAGGAACGGCTGGAACAGTATAAGAAGAGTCTCCGGTTTTTTATCGGTTCCGGGGCATTTTCAAAAATTGTATTTGCAGAAAACAGTAATTATGGTGCAAAGGCATTGGAAGACCTATCTGATTATGCCCGGAAGAACAGAGTGCAATTAGAAATTCTTTCATTTGCCGGGAATACGGTACAGAGCATACTACAGGGAAAAGGATACGGAGAGGGCGAGATCATGCAGTATGTCATGGAGCATAGTGAACTGCTGAAGGGAGAAGCGTTTTTTGTTAAAATAACGGGAAGACTGCAGGTTCATAACATCAGAGAGATTACGAAAAAACTGAAAGAACAGAGAACCTATTTTAATATTCCGAACCGGACAAGAAAAGATATTTATGATACAAGAATTTATGCCATGCCAATCGAACAGTTCCGTGAGGAATTTATGCCTGTCTATACACAGGTTATGGATGATGAGGGAGTCTATCTGGAGCATGTATATACCCGTCAGATTGTGAACCGGGGAATCAGGGTATATAACTTTCCGGTCTACCCAAGAATTGAAGGAATCTCTGGATCGGGAGGGACGATTTACGCATATTCGGAATGGAAATGTAAAATCCGGGATGTGGTAAGCAGATTTAATTACTACACCATTAAAGAAAATAGGAAGAGATAAAAGAGATATGTTATTTAATTCAGTAAATTTTATTTTATTCTTTCCGGTTGTATTTATTGCTTATTATCTTATACCAAAGAAATTTCAGTATTTATGGCTTCTCGTTACCAGCTATTTTTTCTATATGTGTTGGAATGCAAAATATGCGTTGCTTTTACTGGCTTCTACAGCCGTCACGTATATAGGTGCAATACTGATTGATTGGGTGCAGGCAGAAGTTAACAATCAGGGAAGAAAAGGCAAACTTAAAAAAGCCGTTGTGGCAGTGAGTGTGCTGATTAATCTCGGGCTTTTATGTTTCTTCAAATATGGAACATGGCTGCTTTCCAATGTGAATCATGTGCTGCATAAAGATTATTCCATGCCATTTGATATTATTCTGCCGGTGGGTATCTCTTTCTATATTTTTCAGGCACTGAGTTATACGATTGATGTATATCGTGGTACAATTGAAGTGGAAAGAAACTTTTTCAGATATGCGCTGTTTGTTTCTTTTTTTCCACAGCTGGTTGCCGGACCGATCGAACGCAGTGGAAATTTGTTGGAACAATTGCGAAAAGGGCATGACTTTTGCTTTGAGAATATCCGATATGGGTTTCTCATCGTGTTACTCGGCTATTTTGAGAAGATTGTGATTGCTGACCGCGTGGCAGCCTATGTCAATGTGGTTTTTAATAATTATGAAGCATATGGATCTTTGCAGTTGATTCTGGCAATTCTTGGATTTTCTGTACAGATCTACTGTGATTTTTCCGGATATAGCCATATTGCCATTGGAACGGCAAGAATGCTTGGCATTCATTTGATGGATAATTTCCGCCAGCCATATTTTGCAACAGATATTAAAGATTTCTGGAATCGATGGCATATCAGTCTGTCCAGCTGGTTCCGGGATTATCTTTACATTCCATTGGGTGGAAACCGTTGTTCGAAGATTCGGCACTATATTAATATACTGGTTACGTTTCTGTTAAGTGGTTTATGGCATGGAGCAGCATGGCATTTTGTATTTTGGGGAGGAATTCATGGAATATACCGTGTGATCGGTGAAATGCTGAAACCGCTTAGAAGACAGATAGAGAGAACTAATCCGGTAAGAGCCGGAGGACATTTGGTAAAATGTTTCATTACATTTGGCTTAACATCGTTTGCCTGGCTGTTTTTCCGTGCAAATTCCCTGTCTGATGCTGTGCAGATTATAAGAAATATATTTGGAGAGGCTGCTGGACGCTATTGCAGCGAGTGGGGAATGGATGGAGCCAATATTACCCTGTTGTTACTTGCACTTATTGTGTTGATTCTGATCTCAATGGCCCAGGAAAGGAATATTTCTATTTATGTCTGGCTGAACAGGCAGGAGAAGTGGTTTCCTTTTGTTGCTTATTTTGTATTCACAATATTAATTCTTGTTTTTGGAATATGGGGAGATTCCTATAATGCGGCATCGTTTATTTATTTTCAATTCTAATTCCAAAGTCCGGTCCGTTATCTGGATTTGTTTGTTTTTAGTAATGGTGTTGGTTGCCATGAATCTGCTGGCTAATAAGATGGAAGTGAAAGACAGTGAAAAGAAATATTATGATTATTTCAATACGAAAGATGAGATCGATGTGGTGTTCCTTGGAACGAGTCATATGATTGACGGAATACTACCCACCATATTGTATGAAAAATATGGAATTACTTCCTATAATTTAGCCAATCATGGGGAACTGATGCCAACCAGTTACTGGGTATTACAAAATGCATTACAATATCATACCCCTAAAGTAGTCGTAATCGATCTGTTTGTTGTGAATGCAGAAGGAGCTTATTATAATAAGGCCTTTTCCCACTGCTCTCTGGATGCGTTCCCACTGACTTCAATTAAACTTGAGGCTATTTGGGATTTGTTTAATGACAATGAAACCAGAATGGAGTTTATTAACAATTTTAATACCTACCATAGCAGATGGAATGAGGCATTTACACTGGGAGATATGTCATATATTCCGCATTATGGAGGGGCAGAATTGTTAATCGGAGCAGAACCCATTCCTAGTCCTCTTACGATAGGAACAGTAGTGGATGAAACTATGACAGAAGGAATGCTCTATTTTGAAAAAATACTGGATTTTTGTGACCGGAGGGGAATTCAGGTAGTATGTACCAATCTTCCGTACAGTGGATTTGAAGAAAAAATAGGAGCTACGAATTACGCAAAACAAATCTTAAAAGAACGGAATACTCCCTGCATTGACTTCCAGCTTGATGCGGACATAATCGGATTAAACTTAAACGCAGATTTTCGTGATTCGCATCATCTTAATGTCGCAGGTGCTGCCAAAGCCACGAACTACGTTGGAGAATTTCTTAGAGAACGGTACTTTTCAGATAATGTGGAGAAAAACTCTTTGAATTATGAGGATCTGTGCAGGAAGGCACGTAGTGATATAGAGTATCTCTTGGGGGATGAGGCTGATATCAATCATGTTTTAATGCTTACAGATGCTTTCTCTTATGATATGATATTAGAGATCGGACCATATGAAAAATTTGGTTCTCATGAATTGACACAATCCTATCTTAGGGATATGGGATTTGAAGTATTCATTCCGGAGTCCAGTGAGATATCGCAGAGATACAGCACATTTGGTGATTATGCAGAAGCTGGGACAGAAAGAAATACTGCGAAGATATGGATTTATGACCAGAATGGAGAACTGGTGACAGAACGGGAATTCTTGATAGAAGAATAGATGAGGAAGAAAACATGCTTTTTTCCATTGTAACAGTCTGCTATAATAGTGAGAAGACGATTGAAACTACAATAAAAAGTATTTTAAATCAAACCTGTCAGGATTATGAATATTGGATCATTGATGGGAAGTCTACCGACAGAACGGTACAGATTATTCAGCAATATGAACCATTGTTTCAGGGAAAACTAAAATGGATATCTGAGATGGATCAGGGAATCTATGATGCAATGAACAAAGGGATTGATCATTCCTCAGGCGAGATTATAGGAATTTTGAACAGTGATGATTATTATGAGAAGGATGCATTGGAAAAGATAGCCAAGGTCTATCATGGAGAGCCATATTGCATTGTATACGGAATGATCAGAACCATACGAGACGGGAAAGAAGTTATGGTATACCTGAAGAATCACGAGCTTCTTGAGGAAGACATGATTGCTCATCCTGCATGCTTTATTACTAAGAAATTGTATGATAAATTTGGTAAATACTCTTTGGATTATCCATATTCTGCAGATTATGAATTCATGCTGCGGATCCATAAAAATCAAGAAATACATTTTGTTAAACTTTATGAGATTCTTACCAATTTTAATCTTGATGGAGCATCAAATAGTGTAAGAGCGTATAGGGATACTCTTAAATTAAAAAGGACAAAGAAAATGATTTCTCAACAAAAGTATGATCTTTTAATACTTAAAACATACGGTTCAATTTGCTTTAAAAAAATAAAAATGCTGTTAAACAGAAGGAGAGATAAGGAATGAAGAGATTAGTGGTTTTTCCGGGAGATCCTATTGGGGAGGGTGTTTCAGGTAAGAGAAAATTTGATTTAAATGCTTATATTAATGTTTATTGGAGATTTCGTAATTAAATTATGGAAGAGATAAAGTCTATGCGTATATTACAATTGAATGCAGGAGTAAAAGAAAGCTCGATTCCATATAGGCTTATGAAAGCTTTTGAAAAGAAAGGAATTTATTCTGAGATACTGGCTATGAGTTCAACAGTGACAGATTCCAGAATCATATTAGCCAGAAAAACCTTAGGATTTAAGGTTTGCCGAAGGCTTGACTGGTTATTGATGCGAGTGGAAGAAAAATTATTTTACAAAAGGGAATATAATCTTCCATTTTCCTTTTATAGAGTTGGAATGAATTTGACGAGAGAACGTATAGTACAAAATGCGGATATATTAATTGTTCATTGGGTGTGTGGAACTTTTCTTTCACCGTATGGTTTGAGAAGACTTTTGAAACGACACGATAAGATTATCCTGGTATGCCATGATAGTTGGTATTTTACCGGTGGATGCCATGTCAGACTAGGGTGTAAGAAATTTGAAGATGGATGTGGCTGTTGTCCTCAATTGCATTCTGAAAAAAAGTTTGATTGGTCATATCGTTTGCTTAAGATGAAAGAGAAAGCGTTCAAGGGTAAACATAATGTTATAATTATCTCTCCGAGTCATTGGATGGATCAGAATGTGTCTCATAGTGAATTATTCCGAGAATATGCCCATTGTGTTATTCCCAATCCAATTGATATTTCACGCTTCAGACCATTGAATAAATTCAACATAAGAGCAAAATGGCAAATGCCGGATAATTCATATATTATTTTATTTGGGGCAGTAAACGCAAAGTCCACCCCGTATAAGGGATTTAAGCAATTTACGCAGGCTATAGAATGGATGGAAGAGAAGTACGAGTTTATGTTACCTGTGAAAATATATGCATTTGGAGCTTTAGCAGATGAGTCGGATGACGGTATTATATATCTGGGAAATATGACGGAAGAGCAAATGATAGAATTGTATAATTGCGCAGATGTATATGTTATGCCATCATTGGATGATAACTTACCGGGAACAGTTATGGAAAGCTTGGCATGTGAAACTCCCGTAGTTGCTTTTAGGACAGGCGGAATTCCTGATATGGTAGTCCATAAGCAAAATGGATATTTGGCAGAATATGGTGATGCCCAGGATCTTGCGAAGGGAATTAAGTGGGTCATTGAGCATAATGGGAATAATATGTTAGGTAAGAATGGAAGACAGCGAATTTGTGATTGCTTTGAAGAGGATGTAGTTACGAGACAGTATGAACATTTAATTAAGAAAATATTAAATGTAGAATAAATTGTCAGGAGAGATGAAATGAAAGTTTTCGTGGTATTTGGAACAAGACCGGAAGCAATTAAGATGTGCCCGCTGGTTTTGGAGTTAAAAAAACATAAAGAAATTGATACAATCGTATGTCTGACAGGACAGCATAGAGAACTTGTTAGTCAGGTTATGAGTATATTTAAATTGGAAGAAGACTATAATCTGGATATCATGAAAGAAAAGCAGACATTAACTTCTATAACAATTAGTATTTTGGATAAATTGGAGAATGTATTAAGACAAGAGAGACCTGATATTGTTTTGGTTCATGGAGATACAACTACGTCGTATGCAGCAGCGCTGGCGGCATTTTATCAAAAAATACCAGTTGGACATGTAGAAGCCGGATTAAGAACAGGAAATAAATATTCCCCCTTCCCGGAAGAAATGAATCGTGTTATGACTAGCAGGATTGCGGAGTATCACTTTGCACCAACACAGAATAATAAATGCAATTTGGAGAAGGAAAATATTTTTAATCATATTTATGTTACAGGAAATACAATTATTGATTCTTTTAGGACAACAGTGCGGGGAAATTACGTATTTGAGAATGAGGAATTGCAAAGGATTGATTTTATAAATAAAAAAGTTATTGTTTTAACAGCACATAGAAGGGAAAATATAGGACAACCTTTAAATGATATATGCAAAGCGATAAGACAGGTTGTGGAGGAAAATGAAGAAATCGAAGTGGTTTACCCGGTTCACCCTAACCCAGCGGTAAGAGAGATTGTGAATACTGTTTTAAATGACTGTTTCAGGGTACATTTATTATCTCCGATTGATGTTTTGGATATGCATAACTTGATAGCGAGAAGCTATTTTGTTGTTACTGATTCGGGGGGGCTTCAAGAAGAAGCACCAGCGCTTGGAAAACCTGTACTTGTTGTCAGAACAGAAACGGAAAGACCAGAAGCTGTAGAGGCTGGAACGGTAAAGGTGGTTGGAGTTGAACGGAATGATATCTATCAGGCAGCAACTGAACTGTTGTCAAATTATTCAGAATATCAGAGAATGTCATTGGCAGTAAGCCCCTATGGGGATGGGCATGCTAGTGAGCGAATTGTTAAAATATTACTTGAACATAATAAATAAGATTTGAAAGGGACTGCAATGAGAGCGTCAAATTTGGTTAGTATTGTCTTGCCGGTATATAATGGGGAACAATATATAGACAAAGCGGTTGAAAGCATTATAGGTCAGAACTATAAAAACTGGGAGCTGATTTTAGTAAATGATTGTTCCACAGATCGTACACTGGAGATTCTTGAAAAGTATTCTGGAAAAGATGGACGTATTCGTATTATAAATAATGTACATAATATGAAATTGCCGGCTTCTCTTAATATTGGATTTGAAAATGCAAAGGGCAGTTATCTGACATGGACTTCTGATGATAATATTTATGAGGAAAATGCATTGGAGACAATGTGTAAGGTATTAGATAGTAATCCGGATATTGGAATGGTATATGCTGATTTTGTCGGTGTTGATGGAGAGGGAAATAAAACTAAGAGATACTGTATGCATGAACCGGATGATATATTTCTAATTAACTGTGTTGGCGCATGTTTTCTATATCGTGCAGAAGTGAAAGATAAAATAGGAAATTATAATCCTGATAAATTCTTAGTGGAGGATTATGATTATTGGCTAAGAATATATTCCCGGTTTCGTATGAAGCATATATGTGAAAGCTTATATATGTATCGTTTTCACGAAGCAAGTCTGACAAGTACGAGACAGGAGCAGATTATGGAACGTACATATGCTTTAAAAAAAGAGTATTTGTCGTGCGCAACAGAGAAATTAGATAAGAAAAGATTATATTTATTTTATGATAGCATTATTGATTATTATGGGAATCGCCGGTCTGTTATGGATTATACAGGATATGACAGAGGATATTGGAATCATTATATTTGGAAAGTAATCAGAGATTGTCTGATTAAAATTAAAGTAAAACTATTTGAGAAAAAGTAATTGCGTAAGGTGAGAAATAAGATATGAAGCAGTTGAAATCATTAATGGAAATAATCAGAAAGTTAAATTATATGCTCACAAAGGGACAGAAGAGAACAGGTGTTATCATTATGCTTATGATAGCATTTGGATCCTTTGTGGATATGTTAGGGGTCTCAGCAATTCTTCCTTTTATTGAAGCAATTTTAACTCCGGATGAAATTGCAAAAAAATGGTATGTTAAGCCGATTATTCAAGTGTTTCATCCATCCAGCATGGAAAAGCTAACTATTATTATCGGGATAGGAATTATTTTTATCTATATATTTAAGAACGCATATCTGTATGTGTCTGTTATGATTCAGACTATGTATAGAAGCAAAATTCAAAAGAAACTTTCAACGAGGATGCTTTGCGCATATTTAAAGCGACCATATGAGTATTATACAAATACAAATACGGCAGAGATGCTTCGAGGGATGGGAATAGATGTAATAGGTGTGTATAATCTTCTGGATAATTTATTTCGATTTTGTGGGGAATTTCTGACAGCAGTTTTGATTGCGGTATATATTGTTAAGACCGATGTGTTTATGGCAAGCTGCATTATAATAATAGCAGGCTGCTGTTTTATGGTAATTACCCTTGGATTGAAGAAAAAGACAAAACAACTGGGAGAGCAAAAACGTGAAACTGAAATGATCCGAAATAACTGGGCTCTTCAATCAATTATGGGTTTTAAGGAGATTAAGGTAACACAAAGTGCAGAACATTTTATCGAAGGGTATGATAATGCTTATGAAAAGCAAAGAATAGCAGAAGTAAGGAATGAATATATTATTAATTTGCCAGAAAAATTAATTGAGGCAGTCTGTATTTCTGTTTTATTGGGAATTATATGTATTAAAATTGCTATGGGAACGGATATGGTAAGTTTTGTTCCGAAACTGGCAGTTTTTGCAGTGGCTGCTTTCCGGCTACTGCCTTCTATTTCACGTATGACCAGATATATGAATGGTGTGATTTATAATAATGCTTTTTTACAGAATGTATATAATAATCTGGTAGAAATTCAAGAATTTGAAAATGATGATGAAGTAGAAATTACAGATGGGGGAAACCTGCAGTTTAACAAAGAATTAGAAATAAGCCATATTTTCTGGAACTATACAGGAACTGAAAAAGAAATTTTATCGGACTTATCATTTACAATTAAGAAGGGTGAAGCAATTGGTCTGGTAGGAGCATCGGGTGCAGGCAAGACCACGTTGGCAGATATTATTCTGGGGCTATTGAAACCCAGAAAGGGCAATGTCTATGCAGATGGTATGGATGTATATAGCTGTCCCAAACAATGGAGTAAAATTATTGGATATGTTCCACAAAGTATTTTCCTGGCAAATGATACATTGCGTAATAATGTAGCATTTGGATATGATGAAAAAGAAATTGATGATGAAAAAATATGGAAGGTTCTTAAGGAAGCTCAATTAGATGATTTCGTTGCCGGTTTACCACAAAAACTGGATACGCAGGTTGGCGAACGGGGAATTAAATTTTCGGGTGGTCAACGCCAAAGAATAGCAATTGCAAGGGCATTATATAATAATCCGTCAATTGTGGTTCTGGATGAAGCCACTTCAGCATTGGACAATGAAACAGAAAGAGCTGTTATGGAGGCAATAGAAGCATTGCAGGGATATAAGACACTTATTATTGTCGCACATCGTTTGACAACAATTAAGCAGTGCGATAAGGTGTATGAAGTAGTTGATGGAAAAATTGAACAATGTAATAAGGATGAGATTCTAGGTGAAGAATGAAAAGTTGATTTCTATTGTTATTCCAATATATAACGGTGCAAAATATATCTCCAATATATATACAAATATAATGAATCAGACATATCGTCCAATAGAATTAATCTTTGTGAATGATGGGTCAAAAGATGATTCTGAAAATGTACTTAAAGACATTGTAAAAATGCATAATTGCAAATCGGAAATAAAGATTATTATCCTAAGTGGTCCAAATGGCGGGATAACAGTAGCTAGAAATCGAGGAATGGCTGCAAGCACCGGAGAATATGTAATGTTTGCGGATCAGGATGACTGGCTTGAAAAGGATTGTGTAGAAAAATTAATGCAAGTGGCAGGCCTGACAGATGCGGATATGGTTATAGGGGGATTTCGTAAGGTTAATCAAAAAGGAGAGATATTGGAAACGTGGAGTCTGAATCCTGAACTATCCTGGAGTAAATATCGAATTACGGCACCGTGGGGGAGATTATTCAGGAAATCAGTTATTGAAGCAGAACAGTTGGAATTCTTTAATACGAAAATAAGTGAAGATCTTTATTTTAATATTTTATTTATGAGTTATGCCACTAAAATTGAAGTGATTTCATATGTAGGATATAACTGGCTGCAGTCTCAAAACTCGGAATCACATCATAATTGGATTAAAATGACGGATGAGAGAAATCCAATTGAAATGCTCACAGAACTTCATAAAAGAATGGGAAATCATATTTTGCTGAAGGATGATGAGTTAGCATTTTTCTTTTCGAAGTATGTTGTATGGTATTTGCTATACTGTAGCAAAGGTGCGGATAAACTACAGGTAAGACAACGCACTCAGGAAGTTTTTGCATGGCTTGAAAAAAATTATCCACAATTTTATAAATTGATTTGGCGGGGAGGCATATTTCCACAGGGGGAACTTTTTAAAGTCAGACTATGTGTGGTATGTGTATTGCTTATGTATAAGCTAAATATGCTTTCGTTTTTTTTGGAACAATATAGAAAGCTTTAATGGGTTATGGCTTTCTCCAGCCGGTTAAAGTGTTCCATAGATGGGGTAAACGTTTTATTAATATTTTGGAAATAATAATAATTATTATTAGGCTTATAAATACAGAAGGAAGTAATTTATTAACATCCATAAAGAGGTATGAGGCAGAAAGGCTGCATTTACCTTTTTCAAGCCATCGACCAATAAAGGGTGGGACGCATATATAAAGAAAGTAATACGTGTCCACCAGGGGAGATATGAGGAAGGAACCCAATTTATTGAAAACCAAAAAAGGGGTACATTTATAAAAAGCAGAATAGACATAACGATATTGTAAAATGTAATGTCATTCATATAATAAGAAGAAACATATCGTGTGATGATAAGAACGGTAAAGCATACGAGTGAAAAGGGGGATGAATTCTTTTTCTCGAAAAGAATGGTTTTATGAGTTGCAAAGTAACATCCCAAAATCCAGTATGTTAGCATATCGATTCGGATTCCATATGTATTATTGGGAAATGATGGAATATATGCGCCGAGAAAAATTAATGCAATGGATAAAAATGGAAAGATCTTTTTCTTTGTTAATCCGTAAACAAGCGGAGATAATATGATAAAGTAGATTAGTTGCTGCATAAACCAAAATACCATATTGAATTTATGAAATAGTATGGAGTCAAACAATAATTTCCATGATAAAGAAAAAATTTCGGTGGTCATCAGGGTTAATAAATAAGAGGAACGGGTTATTACACAGAAAAGAATAAGATATAGCACATTCCATACAAAATATGGAATAAGTATGCTTTTAATACGACGCTGATACTTTTTCGATATCTGGGAGGAGTCATAGTTTCTATAAAATAAGTAAGATGATATCATATAAAATAAGGGAACGGCTAAATCACCAAGGGTTATGGATATAAATTTCTCAATGCATGATGCAAGTGAGAGTGTGCTTCCATATAAAGAGGTATTTTCACTGTGAATAAACATAACTAAAAGGGCAAGAACGAAATTCATAGTTGTTATTTTTTGCTCAAAAAAGGTTTTGGTATTATTCATTGACAAATTATCTCCAATAGTTTTATTAATAACTATAGCATTAAATAATATGTGAGACAATTGGTTTGAGTGAATTTTATTTAGAAGGGAATCATAATGAGGCAGATATTATATTTGACAACATGGGACTTTAGTGATGGACCATCAACGGGTATTACAAATAAAATTAAAGGGCAGATGGAAGCGTTCAAAACATATGGATTCCAGGTGGATTATACATATATTTCTGATAATGTTGCTTATTATCATAAGGATGGGAGAGACATCGCTCTTGGAAAAGTTGGCAAATTGAGAAAACTGGCAGCAAATTACTATTTATACAAAATTTTAAAAACGGAAAGATATGCGTATATATATAATAGATATGGACTAATGGATTCTTATTATTATAAACTGTTAAGAAATTTAAAAAAGAGAGGTAGCAGGATTGTTGTAGAAATACCAACATATCCATATGATAAAGAGAGGCTTTCTGGTTTTGCTTGGTGGTTATTATATTTAGTGGACAAGGTATATCGAACTAAATTATATAAATGTGTTGATGCGATTGCAACCTATTCTGAAGATAAAAAAATATTTAAAGTAAATACAATTCATATTAATAATGGAATTGATTTTAGCAAAGTGTCATTGCGAAATCCCAATAATCATACAACAGAAATTCGCCTGGTTGCAGTTGCTGGGTTGGCAAAATGGCATGGCTATGATCGCTTACTAGAAGGATTAGGAGAATATTATCGAACGGATGTGGAAAGAAAGGTGATTTTCCATATTGTAGGAGAGGGACCCGTTAGAGAAGAATATGAACAAACAGTGGAAAAATATCAGTTACAAAAGTATTGTATTTTTGATGGTGTAAAAAGAGGGAAAGAGTTAGATGAGATATATGATATGTGTGATATAGGTATTGAAGTGTTGGCAGCTTTTCGAAAAGATGTTTTAGTGTCAAGCTCACTAAAATCTAGAGAATATGCAGCGAAAGGACTTCCGTTTGTTACTGCTAGTAAATCAGATGTTTTTGAGGGGCAAGATTTTGTATTAAAAGTTCCTAATAATGAATCGAATATAAACATATATGATATTATCAATTTTTATGATTGCATATATAAAAATCAGGAACCATCTAAGGTGGTAGAAAATATTAGAAGCAAGGCTGAAAAGTGTTGTGAAATAAGGAATACCATGAAACCCATTGTAGAGTATATGATGAAAGAATGATTAAGCACGTATTAATTTGTATATTTGTTCGAAATGTGGTATAAATAACAAGGTACTATTGAATTTTTTAATGGATAGAAGGAGTAAATATAAACATGAAATATGCGTTAATTGGATGTGGAAGAATATCACCAAATCACATAGCAGCAGCACAAAAGAATCAGCTGGATATTGTAGCTATATGCGACTTAAATGTGGAGAATATGAAAGACAAACAGCTTAAATTTGAATTGGCTGATAGTGTTCATCAATATACAGATTATCATGAAATGCTTCAGAAAGAAAGACCGGAACTTGTTGCAATTGCGACAGAGAGTGGAAAACATGCGTTAATAGCACTTGACTGTTTGGAATATGGTTGTAATCTGATTATTGAAAAGCCAATAGCACTTTCTATAGAAGATGCAAATAGGATTATCGAAAAGGCGAATCGTTTACATCTTAAGGTGTGTGCATGTCATCAAAATCGTTTTAATAAATCAATTCAAAAAATTCGCGAAGCAGTCGAGAAGAAACGGTTTGGAAAGATGTTCTATGGGACTGCACATATTAGATGGTGCAGAGATCATGAGTACTATGATAGAGCTAGTTGGCGTGGAACATGGGAGCAAGATGGTGGTGCACTTATGAATCAATGTATCCATAATATTGATTTACTCAGATGGATGATGGGGGATGAAATCGAAGAGGTAGTAGGAATGACAGACAGACTTCATCATGACTATATTGAGGCAGAAGACATAGGGATAGCACTTATTAAATTTAAGAATGGCTCGTATGGAATTATAGAAGGAACAACAGATATATATCCTAAAAATTTAGAAGAAACATTATATTTATTTGGGGAAAAAGGTACGGTGAAGGCTGGTGGGCAATCCGTCAATGTGATTGAAGAGTGGCGATTTGCAGATATGCTTGATGATCCAGATGAGGTAAAGCAAAGATTTCACGAAAATCCGCCAAATGTATATGGATATGGTCATACGCCATTATATGCTGATGTAGTTGACGCAATCAGAAATAATAGACAACCGTATGTAGATGCAGAAGCTGGAAAAAGAGCGTTAGAACTTGTATTAGCTATATATCAATCTGCTGCAAATAATACTATTGTTAAGTTACCACTTAATGATGTTAAGACAACGGATTTTGAAGGAAGATTTCAATGAGTTTTTATGTACATGAAAGTAGTTATGTTGATGAAAATGTAAGCATTGGAGATATGACAAAAATCTGGCATTTTTGTCATATACAAAAAGGAGCATCTATTGGGAAAAGATGTTCCATAGGTCAAAATGTTAATATTTCGAATAATGTTCATATTGGTAATGATGTGAAAATTCAGAACAATGTTTCGGTGTATGAAGGAACACAGATTGAAGATGGTGTTTTTCTTGGTCCATCATGTGTTTTCACAAATGATTTGACGCCACGTGCACGTTATCCAAAAGGTTCACAGAATTATGTAAAGACCATGGTATGTGATGGAGCATCCATTGGCGCAAACGCAACAATCGTATGTGGGCATACGATTGGTAGAAATGCTATGATAGCAGCAGGGGCTGTTGTTACAAAAGATGTACCCCCTCATGCATTAATGCTAGGTATTCCGGCAGAACAAAGAGGATGGGTCTGTGAATGTGGCAGTCTTTTAAATAAGGCATTTATATGTGCAAAATGTAAAAGAAAATATTTAATCAAACCAGAAGGACTTGTAGAATGGAATTCAGAGATTTAAAAAAGCAGTACGAGTTATATAAGAGTGAGATTGATCAGGAAATAAACAGAGTGTTAACAGCAGGAACTTTTATTGGTGGAGAGCCGGTTTCTGAGTTAGAAAAACAGCTTGCTCAATATGTAGGAAGAAAATTTTGCGTCTCATGTGCAAATGGGACAGATGCACTGCAATTAGCGTTGATGTGCTGGGATATAGGTCCGGGAGATGCAGTATTTGTCCCGGATTTTACATTCTTTTCGACCGCCGAAACAGTTGCAATGGTGGGGGCAACGCCCGTTATGGTTGATATATGTGAGGATACTTTCAATATTTCGCCAGATATGCTTGAAAGTGCAATATACAAAACAATGAAAGAAGGAAAACTCGTTCCCAAAGTAATTATAGGAGTGGATTTATTCGGACAACCATTTAATTATGATGAAGTGTGTAAAATAGCGGACAAGTATCATTTATATATTTTGGAAGATGGTGCACAAGGATTTGGCGGTAAATTTGGAGATCGTAGAGCATGTAGTTTGGGCGATATTTCGACAACATCATTTTTTCCGGCAAAACCCTTGGGGTGTTATGGGGATGGAGGCGCTATCTTTACTGATAATGAAGAGTGGAAAGCAAGAATTTCATCTTTAAAGGTTCATGGAAAAGGGAATAGCAAATATGATAATGTGATTATTGGAATGAATTCCCGATTGGATACGATACAAGCTGCGGTATTAAAAGTTAAGCTTTCTAAATTGAATGAAGAAATAGTCAAAGTAAACCATTGGGCGGACTTATATACGCAAAAATTGAAAGATTGTGTGAAATGTCCGGTTGTATATCAGAAGTATGAATCCAGCTGGGCACAGTATACAATTTTGCTTGAAAATGAAAGCCATCGGGAACGTATTCAGGAGAAGTTAAAGACAAAAGGCATTCCAACAATGATTTATTATGCTAAAGGAATGCATCAGCAGCGGGCACTGGAACAGTATTTGGAGCATAGTGAAGGTTGCCCGGTGACAGAAAACGTTTGCAAACGCTGTTTATCACTTCCGATGCATCCATATTTGTCAGAGAAAGACATTACATATGTTTCCGATGAAATTATCAGGGGAATATGTTCAATATAGAGGAAGTGCTTTATGAAACCCAAAATGATATTTCTGACAAGCGCATATCCATATGGTAAGGGAGAAAAATCCTTTGTTGAACCGGAATTGAATATGTTTGTCAATGAGTATGATGTGATTTTAATTTCACATGCAGCAAAGAATGAGTTACCAGATAAAAACAGGAGTATACTTGATTCAAGAATATCATTCTATCATATCGATAATGATATTTCACTGTTTAATAAAATTATTTGGGGATTAAAGTTTTTTTGTGCTAAAGATGGGTGGAGAGAAACAAAAAGTATTATTAAAGAGAAACAAAATATATTAACAAGACTTTATCAATCAATCGGGTTTTTTATTCTGGCACAAAATGAATTAAAATATCTCAAAAAACTGAGGCTGCTGGAGTCCTCAGAGAAAATATTTTGCTATTCCTATTGGTATACTTATTATTGCTATGCGTTCCTTTTCCTAAAGAAAACATATCCACATTTAAAGGTGATTACCAGAACTCATGGAGTAGATTTGTATGATGAAAGAATGAAAGGGGGGCGTCAGCCGTTTAAAAAAATAATGGATGTAAGGTTGGATGGCATTATATTTGCATCTGATTATGCAAAAGAATATTATATCGGACATTATGCTACGGATAGGGATAATCGCAAATATACAGTATGCAGGCTGGGAGTGCCGAAAAGAACTCAGCAGAACTATTCGCTCAATGATAAATTTGTTTTGCTGAGTTGCTCTTATGCTATTCCTTTGAAACGAATTGAAATCATTATTAAATCTTTATCAGAGCTTAATACCGAAAGAATTCATTGGATTCATATAGGGGATGGCGATTGCTTGCCAGAACTACAGAAAAGTGCATATGATTTGTTAGATTCAAAGGAGAATATTACATTTGAATTTAAGGGTTATCAGACCAGTCAGCAAATAGTGGCTTTATATCAGGAAAGAAAAATTGACTCGTTTATTACTACATCATCTACCGAAGGAGGATGTCCTGTATCCATACAGGAAGCATTGTCTTTTGGGGTTCCGGTCATTGGAACCAATGTAGGGGGGATAACGGAAATGATTCATAAAAATGGAGTTCTATTATCAGAAAATCCTTCAATATGTGAAGTGGCTCAGGCTATCCGAATGATGTATTACATGAAAACAGATGAGAAAAAAAATTTGTCAGATAATGCATATTTAATGTGGAAAACCTATTTTGATCAGGAGAGAAATTTGGAACACCTAAGACAGACGGTTCGTAAAATGGAAGGAGCTTCATGATGGCTTTAGCTGATAAAAAGTTGGTGTCGATCATAACAGTATGCTATAATAGTGCAGTGACGATTGATAGAACGATCAAAAGCGTACTGGCGCAAAATTATGATAATATTGAGTATATTATTATAGATGGAGCTTCACAAGATAATACATTAGAAAGAATTGAGAATCATCAGGGGAAATTTATAGATAAATTTAATAGGGAAATACGCATTGTATCTGAGCCGGATGAAGGTATTTATGATGCTATGAATAAAGGTATACAATTGGCTCAAGGCGACTTTATTGGTATTTTGAATAGTGACGATGCATATATGCCGGAGGCTGTCAGTAAAATAATCAGCTGTGCCACGGATGATATATTACAGGTATGTTATGGCGGAATCAGAATATTTCAGAAAGACACATTGGAAAGTATTGTATTTCTGAGTCATCTTTTTTTGGAAGAAAGAATGATTGCACATCCAGCGTGCTTTGTGACCAAAAAGGTATATGAGAAATATGGTAATTTCAGCACAAAATATAAGAGTTCATCGGATTATGAGTTTATGCTTAGGATCAGCAAAAAAAAGGATGTTGTTTTTAACCCTGTTTATGAGCCTGTAACTGACTTTTATCTGGGTGGGAAATCCACAACATACGAAGGCTTTCTGGATAAAATATATATGCTTCATGATATTGGGAAAATGCGAACAGGGGAGTACCTGTTTAAACGAATGGTTTTGCTTTTTCAACAGTACTTTGGAGGAAAATAGTATGGAATTTACGTATGATGCATATACCATAATGATTTCCGAATTATGTAGGCACGGATATCAGTTTGCAGATTATAGAGATCATGCAAATATGATAAATGCGTTATTTTAAGACATGATGTTGATTATAGTTTGGAAAAAGCATATCAGCTTGCGGCACTTGAATATAAACTTAATGTTCATTCGACATATATGATATTGGTTTCGTCTGGATTTTACAATATTATCAGTAAACAAACACAAGAGATACTTAAGGATATCTTGAAAATGGGGCATCATATAGGATTACATTTTGATGAAGCGAATTATAATACGCAGGATATGAATGCGTTGAAAGAATATGCATTAGAAGAAGTAGAAGTGTTAAAAAGATGGACTAACACTGATGTGGCTGTAATTTCTATGCATAGACCTTCGACAGCGTGCCTGGATGCTGATTGGGATTTTTCTAATCAAGGAATAATAAATAGTTATGGGAAGCTATTTTTTAAAGGATTTAAATATGTTTCTGATTCCAGAATGTTTTGGCGGGAGCCGGTAATGGATTATATTAAATCGGATAAATTTAACCGTTTGCATATTCTGACACATGCATTTTGGTATAATGATGCAACAGAGAGTATTCAGCAGAAATTGGAAATGTTTTTAAAGGGATCATATAAAGACAGGTATAACTTACTAGACAATAATTTCAGATGTTTACAAGAATTTCATTTAGAAAATAATTAATTGGATAGTCTTTTTAGTAAGAATTATGCTACAATTTGTTTAGTTAAGGAGTTGCTAGGTATAACAACCAAGGTCATTTGGCAAAGTGAGATGAACTATTCGCATGAGGGGCATAAGAATGACTTGATTTTGAATTTATGTGAGTCAGTATCTGCTGATGTGTATTTATCTGGTAAGGGTGCCCAGAAATATATGAACTTGGAAAGCTTTAAGCATGCCGGAATAAAAGTAGAATTTCAAAATTTTATCATGCCGGAATATAAGCAGATATATTCCAAATACTTTTGTTCAGGGTTGAGTATGCTAGATGTTTTATTAAACTGTGGAATTAAGGGAACCAAGAAGTTGTTTCGAAATAGAAGTAATTAGACAAAAGTGGGGATAAGGTGCTGCTATTGAACGAGAGAGTCAAAAAAATAATTAGAAATAGTCTGTGGTATGCTTTATTAATTACAATAAGTCTGTATACTATAGTTATTTTTTACCTAAATATTACAGCGTTGGATAATAATATAAATAGTGAAATTGCTTTCGAAATTATATTCTCCAGACAAATTAGGCGTGAGCACACTTTGTTCCCGATAAGATTTTTTTATGGGTACGAATTATCTGCATTGCGGCCTGCATTCCTGGCAGCTATAATTGATCGGGTGATACATAATGCTGTTTTGGCATATGGCTGGGCACTAAATATAACCTTGATTATTTTGATTGCTTCGTGGATATATTTATTAAAAGGTCTAAAAATGAATAAGATTGAGATGGGAGTAGCAATATTAGCATGGATTGCCATTCCTGCTTATATGAATAATGCATATGTTCAATATTTGTACAACGGTTACTTTGGCTTCTATACCATAGTTATTCTTGTGGGCTTGGGGGGGTATGTACGCTTAAAGAATATAACACTTAGGCAAGAAAGTATATTGATATGTGTTTTGGGGATTCCAACTTTCATTTTTGGACTTATGGGAGTTAGAATGCTCCAAATGATATATATGCCCATGTTTTTATATGAAATTCTTAGAATTGGAATTAATATATGGCAAAAAAACAAGATTAAAAGCAGAATTAAGGAAATAATTTTTACGACATCATTATTCCTGATTAACTTATTAGGATTTATTATATTTTCTTTGCGTTTGAGCAATAAATTTGTATTTAACATGATACCAAGCGAAGTGGTATTCCGAACTGTGGAAGGACTGCATGATAGCATACTTGCAACGATGAATGAGCTGATACGTGCAATGGGGGCCTACTTCGGGTCACCTGTAATTTCGTTAAAGGGAATGCTATATCTAGCTACTTTGGTCATATCTGTAATTATTGTAATTGTTGCTTTGAGAGTAATTCAGTCGGGATATATTTCGGATGTTCCGTGCATTGTATGTATAAGTATACTAACTACATTTACTATCTGTTCGTTAACATGGTTTAAAGTAATGAGTAGATATTTTATGATGTATGCGATTCTGCTTGCAACAATCGGGGGAATAATAGAGAAGTATTTGAAAGAAAAAGACCAGAAGTTCTTTAGAAATTTTATAGGAATATGTTTGATTATAGTAGCATTAGGCAACCTGGTAACAACATATATTCCAATGATTCGGGAAAGAAATAATACCTTAGGATTAGAGGAGGTTATTACCTGTTTAGAGGAGAATGATATCAGATATTGTTATGGAATGGGCGTAGGACTTGAAATAAGCAGCTTAACTAATTTTGAGGTGGATTCGGCATTTGTATTTTACGATGAGGAACATGATAAAATTATATTTGGAGATATGGGAAGTTATGATAACTTTGATGCGATACATCAAGGCGAGAAGAGTGCATTATTAGTGCCAAGTGATTATTATGAGCAATATTCTGTAAAGTGGTCGCAATATAAATATATGGATGATGCAGTTGAGCTGGTCGACTTCAAAGACTATAAGCTATATTTATTTGACTATAATCCATTTGCAGATGTAGAAAATGTATCGATGAAGGAGTAAAATTTGAAAAAAATATTATTGTTTATACCCATGTATAATTGTGAACAACAGATTGTAAGGACTCTTGAACAATTAGATGAAAATGTTATAAAATATATATCAGAAGTTATTGTAGTGGATAATCAAAGTCAAGATAAAAGTATATCTGTAGCAAGGCAATATGTTGAATCAGAATATAAATATTCTAGTAGAACTCCAATTCATATATTGCGAAATGATAATAATTACGGATTGGGTGGCTCACATAAGGTTGCTTTTCAATATGCGATAGATTATTGTTTTGATTATATAATAGTGCTTCATGGAGATAATCAAGGGGATGTACACGATATTATTCCGTATCTTAACAGGAACAAAGTGATGCAATTGGATTCTTTACTCGGATCTAGATTTGAAAAACAATCCAGACTTATAAATTATTCTAAATTTAGAATTTTTGGTAATCACTGTTTTAATATATTATTATCTATATTATTGAGAAAGCATATTTCGGATTTGGGTTCTGGATTGAATATGTATTGTACTGAGTATATAAGAAGCCGATTTTATCTCAATTTTCCTAACAATTTGACTTTTAATGTTTATATGCTTATCTATGGAGTTTATTGTAATTCATCTTTTTGTTTTTTTCCGTTAACATGGAAGGAAGAGGATCAGATAAGTAACGCAAAGGTATTTAGTCAGTCTATGGAGATTCTGGAGTTAGTATGCAAGTATATTCTATGTCATAAAAAAGTTTTTAATACTGCACCAAATGAGTATTCAAAAATTGATTATACATATGAAAAAATAATTTGAAATATGGAGATATAGTTATGGATAGAATACATCTGATGATGCCTATGGCAGGGGGAGGGGTACGCTTTGAAAAGGAAGGCTTTGAAATTCCTAAACCTCTAATTCAAATTGCTGAAAAACCTTTTTTTTATTGGGCAGTCAGGTCAGTAACAAAATATGTTGAAATTGCTGACCTGATATGCATTGTTTTAAAAGAACATGTTAAGAAATATCATATTGATGTAATTATTAAAAAATATTTTCCTAATGTAGAGATTATCGTCATTGACCATATTCTTAATGGAGCAGTGTTGACGTGTTTGGAAGGAGTTAAAACTATTCAAGATGATATGCCCATTTTGATAAATGATTGTGATCATGCATTTATTTGTAATGAGTTTTATGAGTTTTGCAGAAGAGGAAAATTTAATGAGACGGATGGAGCATTACTCACGTTTTTATCTTCTGACCCGGCTTATAGTTATGCATTGATAAATATGGGGAACCGCGTTCTTCAAACAGTAGAAAAAGAAGTGATAAGTGATCAGGCTATTTGTGGAGCTTATTATTTTAAAAATGCCGGGAAATTTATTGATGCCACACGCAAATATATAGGTAATTGTCAATATGAAGAGTTTTTTATCAGCGGAATATATAATACAATGATTCAAGACAATTATTGTATTAAGGCTTTTAGAGTAGATAAACATATTTCTTTTGGAACACCAATGGAATATATGGATGCCAGCCAAAGAACTGAGGAGTTTGAAGAATGGAGCTGATTTATTTTTCATTGGCCATTATAACGATCTTACTGGCGCATGGGATACGAATATATCGTTGGAAGCAGTTTATTTGTATATATGAGAAACCAAATGATGCAAACTTATTAGCTGCGCTTGCTATTGGATATTTTTTGAATTTTTTATTGCCATATAAAATGGGAGATTTGGCTCGAGCATATTTTGCAGGGAGAACTATGAAAAATGGAAAGACATTGGCATTAACTACGGTGATAGTGGATAGATGCTTAGATGTTTTGGCGGTTGGCATAATCTTTGCAATTATAGCAGTTACGTGGAACTATAATCCTATGTTGTTAAATAATATGCTGTTTTATATAATGATGGCAGGCATATTAACTCTTAGTTGTTGGATTATCTATATTTGGGGGAAAAGGTATGTAAAGAAATTCCTTAATTTGATAGCATCTATTTTTAACAATAGAATGCAGTTATTAATACTTAATTTTGGATGGGCATTAATACAAAACTTTAAAGATATATTTAAGAGAATTAATAAGATTATGCTGCTTATATCAACAATGAGCATGTGGCTTCTTTATGGGGTATCATATTATTATCTTGCCAAGGCTATATCCGAACGGGGGGAAAGGCATTTCTGGCAGGAAATTTTTGTTATGCTTTTTGCCCAGGATAGTGTGACTAAGAGTACTTTTAAAATCAGGGAAGCAGGAGATAATTTTGGCAGTTTTTCTTGGTTGATAAACTTGTATTTTGTTATTCCATTAATGTTGATGCTTCTGATAGCTTTTTTTGGCAAAAAATATTATAAATCAGATACGGGATCAAATGAGGAAGGATATTTGAACTTACTTCCTTATGTCAATAGAAACGAGCGCCTGGATTTTCTTGAGAGATATTTTACAGAAAATGACAAGGATTATTTAGAGGCATATATCCAGCTAAATCAGCATGTTTCGATAATAAGAGACTGCTCCGCAGGATCTAAGGCAACAACATTATTATGCAGAAATAATGATGGGCTATTTTGGAGAAAATATGCTTTTGGAGAAGAAGCACAAAAACTTTATCAGCAGATTGAGTGGATCAAAACCCATTGTTCTCAGATAGCACTTCCTGAAATAGTGAGGCAGGAAAATGGAAATCTATATTGCTATTATGATATGAAATATAGTAATAATTCCATAGGAATGTTCGAATATATTCATTCTGTTCCCGTAACGAAAAGCTGGAAAATGTTGATGGGAATAATGAGTGATTTGGAAGATAATCTTTATAGTATAGATTATAATATACAACGAGAGGTTACACTTAAACAATATATTCAGAATAAAATTTTAGATAACATTATAAAAATTAAAAGAGCAAAATATATTAAGCCGTTAATGCAATATCCTGAACTAGTGATAAATGGTGTCAATTATATTAATCCTTTGATAGATACCAGGATATATGAGGAAAAATTTTGGAAAAAATTTTTTATTAATGATAAAAATGCACAGATGCATGGTGATTTGACGATAGAAAACATTGTTTGCTGCAAGAGGGAGAGTGGGGACGATGAATATTATCTGATTGATCCTAATGCTGGTTGTGGCTATGAATCTCCTTATTTAGATTATGCAAAGTTATTACAGTCCTTGCATGGTGGGTATGAATTACTACAGAATGTAATGGAAGTAGAGATTAATCTGAACCAGATCAATTATATATATATAAATTCGGATAAATATGGCAAATTGCTTGAATTGTTCACGGAATATATAAGAAATAAATTTGGAGTTCAAGGACTTGCGAGTATATATGTGCATGAACTTGTACATTGGTTAAGACTCATGCCGTATAAGATCATTAAAGATGAGAAGAATGCGGTTATCTATTTTGCCCGCATGATTATTATTTGGCAGGAGATAATGGTTTTTTGTGAAGAGGAAAATGAAGAGATTAGCTATTTTTGATTTGGATGGAACATTATTTGATACAGACCAGGTGAATTATTGTGCGTATAAGCAGGCACTTGAAAAATCTGGGTATCATTTAACATCTATATTTTATCAGCAAAATTGTGTGGGAAAACATTATAAGGAGTTCTTGAAAAAGCTACATATAGCGAATGATGATTTTGAAACCATTCATGAGTATAAAAAGCAGGCCTATAAGCTGTATCTGGAAAAAGCAGTGCCTAATATGCATTTATTTGCAATAATAAATGGAATAAAAAATCAATATTACATTGCGTTGGTGACAACAGCATCTCGTGAAAATTGTATGGAACTTCTGCAATTTTATAATGTACAGGATTGTTTTGATTTAATAATTACACAGGAAGATGTTGAAGAAGTAAAGCCTGCACCAGAAGGCTTTATAAAGGCAATGTCATTTTTTAATGTTATACCTCAGAATACTATTGTTTTTGAGGATTCAGAAGCCGGAATTGAAGCTGCATTGAGAAGCAAAGCCTGCGTAGTAAAAATAGAGAAATAGGAGCACCATTATGATAGAACGAATTATAGATCAAAAGCAGGAACTAGCTGTAATTATACGGGAAAACTATCATGAAGAGGGTATTCATTTTTTGACCGAGGAAGATTATTCTCAACAATTAGCATATATGCATCATCCTACAGGCAAAATTATAGATGCCCATATTCATAATCATGAAGAGAGAAGTATTGTATTGACACAAGAGGTTCTAATAATCAAAAAGGGTGTGTTACGGGTTGATTTTTACAGAAATGATCAAACCTATCTGAAAAGTACAATACTTCAAAAAGGAGATATCATTTTACTTGCATCGGGTGGGCACGGTTTTCAAGTGTTAGAAGAAGTTGAAATGGTGGAAATTAAACAAGGACCTTATCTGGGAGCGAAAGATAAAATTAGATTTGAAGGAATAAAGGAAGCAGACGCTGTCTTTATAGGAGAAGAATAATGAAAGTGATAGCGGTTTATCTGATAGGACGACCTTCTAATGGCGGTTCTTACCAGTATTGGATGGCGGTGCTAAAAGCTTTAACGCAAATAAATCAAGATAAGTATCAAGTGATAGTGTATTCGCCATACGAGGATTGGGGGATAATAGTAGAGGCACTAGGCTTGACCTTTTCTGTAGTTAATAATAATCTGAATTTCGTGCAAAAAGTATGCATTTATGGATTTTCCCGATTTATACCTTTGGGTCTGCAAAGAAAATTTGCTTTCTTATGGAATCCCTTTGTAAATACCCTACGGAAAAAGAAACCGGATTTGTGGATAGCACAAACCACTGAGATTGGTGAGGAATTATTAGGAATTCCTACGATTGTTCCTATATTTGACCTGATGCATCGTTACCATCCGGAAATTCCTGAGTTGAACGAAAAATTTAAAGAGAGAGAAATTCTTTATACTTATGAGTGTAAACATGCAACAAGGATATTGGTGGATTCGGAAGTTGGAAAACAGCATGTTTTAGAGTGTTATGGCGATGGAACAAGTGAATTGGGGAATAAAATTCGGATTTTACCATTTATTCCATCAGATTATATATATGAAGCTGAAGATATAGAAGAGCTACCATACTCGATATTTTCAAAATATATATTTTATCCTGCTCAATTTTGGACACACAAGAATCATACAAGTCTTTTGCAGGCAATTCAGAAACTAAAAGAAAAGGGAATTATCATTAACCTGGTTTTGGTTGGTTCGGAGCAAAATAATGAACAGACTGTGGAAAATATGATTGAGCAATATGGAATTCAGAATCAGGTGAAAATACTTGGTTATGTCAACAATCTGGAAATGGTGTACTTATATAGGCATGCCAGGGCATTGGTTATGCCAACATTACTGGGTCCAACTAATATTCCACAGTTGGAAGCATTTGTTTTGCATTGCCCGGTGGCAACTTCGCGTATATATGCGATACCGGAGCAGGTAGGGGATGCAGCATTACTATTTGATCCATTAAATGTTGAAGAAATAGCTCATTGTATAGAAAGGTTATGGGTAGACGATGAGTTGTGTCAGGAATTAATAAATAAAGGACAGAAAAAGGCAGAGGCATGGGGACAACAGGAATTTGCTGACACATTATTGAAGTATATTTATGAGATATAAGGCAGAAAGGAATTAAGACGCTTATGGAATTTATACCGGTAAATACACCATTGTTAGATGGAAACGAGAAAAAATACTTGTGTGAATGTATCGATACAGAGTGGATATCGTCAGAAGGACCATTTGTAAAAAAATTGGAAAGTGGTATGGCAGAATATGTCGGACGTAAATATGGAGTAGCAGTGTGCAACGGTTCAGCAGCACTGGATTTAGCTGTAGAAGCATTAGATTTGCAGAAGGGAGATGAAGTTATTCTTCCAGCCTTTACAATTATTTCGTGTGCAGCGTCGCTTGTAAGAAAAGGTATTAAACCAGTGTTGGTAGATTCTGATCCATACACATGGAATATGGATGTTACACAGATTGAAGATAGAATCACATCAAAGACAAAAGCTATCATGGTGGTACACTTATATGGGTTGCCGGTAGATATGGATGTGGTTATGGAAATTGCTGAGAGGCATCATTTATATGTAATTGAGGATGGTGCAGAAGCACATGGCTTGGAATACCGAGGAAAGAAATGCGGAAGCTTTGGAACAATCAGTGCTATGAGCTTTTATCCAAATAAACATATCACTACGGGTGAAGGTGGCATGGTGTTAGTGGATGATGAACAACTTCAAGAAAGGTGTCTGTTATTTCGAAATTTATGCCATTCAAAAGATAGAAGGTTTTATCATGAAGAATTGGGCTATAATTTCAGAATGTCTAATTTGCAGGCTGCGGTAGGAGTTGCCCAGCTGGAGAAGATAGAAGAACATTTGAAATTAAAGCGTGAAACAGGGCGTAGTTATCAGGAAAAATTAAAGGGCGTTCAGGGAATACAACTTCCATTAGAACAGACGGAGTATGCACAAAATTTGTATTGGGTATTTGGTTTGGTTCTTGATAAAGATGTATCATGGAATGCACAGGAAATGATGAAAAAAATGATGGAAAGAAATATTGGATGTAGATCATTCTTTTATCCAATGCATTTACAACCTGTCTTTCGCAAAATGGGTCTTTTTATTGGTGAATCATATCCAGTGGCTGAAAATCTTGGAGAAAGAGGATTTTATATTCCAAGTGGTCTAGGGTTAACAGAAGAACAAAGAGGATATATAGCAGAGCAGGTTAGAGATTGTATAAGACAATAACTAGTGTTAGCTATGTTATGTGGAGTGAGGAATTGTTAATGCAGAATGCACCAATTGTGTTTATACATATGGGAAATCAACGATATTTAAGAAAAGTTATTAAGCAGGCAGAATTATATAATAGAGACGTTTTTTTGGTGGGAGACCAAAGCAATAAAACTTTTGCAAGAAAATGGATTAGTGCCAACAAACTAGAAATAGAGGATTTTAATCACTTTGAAAGTTTATATATTCATATGTCAACTAATACATATGAGTTTGAATTGGGATGCATTAAGAGATATTATCTTTTAAAAGCATTCATGGAGAAGCAAAATCTTGACATGTGTTTTATGCTAGATAGTGATGTTTGCATATATTCCGATTTGAATAGAGAAATTGATTGTCATAATGCGGTTGCACTTAGCGCTCCAGATAATGGAATCCCTAATTTGTGGTGTATGTCACCACATTGTTCTTTTTGGAAAAAAGATTTTTTAGATAGTTTCATTAAATATATCGAAAAACTATATAAAATGCATGATTTACGTTTGGAAAAACTGTGGAATTATTATTGCCAGAATAATATGAATGGTGGCATTTCGGATATGGTACTATTGCATATGTGGATAAAAGAAAAGAAAATTGTCTGGAAGAATCTGGCTAGCATAGATGGAACAAAAGTTTTTGATGATAATATAAGTTCATTAAGCAATTACAAAGGTCAATTATTTCAAAGTAGAAAAGTTTGGGGAAATAGATATTTAAAAAAAATAGTATTTGAGGATGGTTTGCCATATTTTTATACAATTGATCAGAAAAAAATCCGCTCCTGCATTATACATGCTCAGGGAGAAAATAAAATGTATATATCAATATTTACTAAATGTAGAAATTGGGATATCTCATATTTTTTAACAGTAATTTATCATGATTCGACAGAATGGTTTTGCAAGAATACTAGATTAGGCAATGTTATAAGAGCTAAGAGGAAGAAATGATGTTAGATATATCAGTTGTTGTTCCAACAAGAAATCGTGCACAGAGTTTAAGGAAACTATTAATCACATTGGAAAAACAAACGTTGTCGCAGAATAATTATGAAATTCTTGTAATTGATAATGGTTCTATAGATGAAACAGGACAGTTGTGTGCTGAATACAAAACGAAATTTTGTAATTTTCAGTATTTGTATAATGAAAATCCAGGACTACATGTTGGAAGAAATATGGGATATCTGCAAAGCAAAAGCGAAATAATTGTGTTTGCGGATGATGATATTGAAGTAGAACCCACTTGGCTAGAAGCAATCTCTGATGGATTTAAAAGGCATAAGGATGTGGTGCTGATAGGAGGAAGTGATATACCTAAATATGAGGAACAACCACCACAATGGGTGGATGAATTGTGGAGAGTTCAAGATAATGATATAAAACTTCTGGTTGATTACAGTTGTATTATATTAGGAAATCGTGAAAAAGAAATAAATCCATATTATGTGTTTGGGTGTAACTTTGCGGTTAGAAAATGGATTTTGGATAAGACAGAGGGATTTCATCCTGATGGCGTGCCAGATGACCTGTTATGTTTTAGAGGAGATGGTGAATCGTATATTTCAAATTATATTCTGAGTAATGGATTAAAAACTTTATTTATTCCCGAGGCTTCTGTGTATCATGCTGTCACTAAAAATAGAATGACTATAGAGTATGTAAAAAAAATAGCATATAGAAATGGTATATCTTCAGCATATACATTATTGCGAAAAAATAAAATAGTTTCTTTGGTATATGTAATTAGCAGAGAAAAGATACGGTGTTTTGTTCGAATGACAAAGTCGAGTATGATGGATGAGTTGAAAGATAAAGAGAGATTAAGGGGAATGCAATATTTATTAATCCAATTTATAAAGAATCCGAATGTGCGAGAATGGATTGCAAGAAAGAATTATTTAGAGGAAAGAGGGAATATTCCGCTAAATAAGGATAATTAGTATAATTACAAAGGCTTCTGATTGGCGATGGATAAGTTTAAGGAGAATCTAATGGACCCGAATTGGATTAAGTATAAAATTAGAAATGAATATGTCAATAAAAGAAATTGGCTAAAAGAACTTTTATTAAAAAAGGAATTTAGTATAAGCGATTTACATTCATATGCGGGGAAGGATATTCTTAGTGTTGAGGAAACTAACAAGTTCATAGAAAAGAAAATAATAGATAAACAGCCATTTATGGTATGCCGATTTGGTCAGACAGAAATGAATATGATAGTTAAATGCTTACAACATAATCATTTTCCTTATAGAGATCAAAGAATGACTGCACTTTCAAAACTATGTAAAAATGCAGGCTTCTTTCCTAAAGACATCAATGCAGGAGAAGAATTTGTTAAATTAATGTTAGAGGATTGCCAATATATAGATTTATGTGGTATATGGAATTTATATATGGAGGATTATATACTTGATAAGTATGCAGGTCTAGCAAATGTTACGCTACTAGGATCATTAGAACCATGGAATGTAGATAGTGTTATGATTAAACCATGGACAAATACTTTAAAAGGAAAAAAGGTTTTAGTAATTCATCCATTTGCAGAAACAATTAATTCTCAATATTATAACTGGCGCGAGCATTTATTTGAAAGAAAGTTTGCTTCAGATGATATTTTACCAGAATTTGAGTTGATTACGCTGAAAGCGGTGCAAACCATAAACTACAGTGAAGAATGCGGTGATTTTGCAGATTGGTTTGCAGCATTGAATTATATGATTGAAAAGTGCAAAAATATAGACTTTGATATTGCGATTATAGGATGCGGCGCGTATGGATTTCCTCTAGCGGCAGCAATAAAGAGAATGGGAAAAGGGGCAGTTCATCTAGGGGGGGCAACACAGATTTTGTTTGGCATAGTAGGACGGAGATGGGAAATAAATTCAGGATATAGAAAAATGCTGGAGAAAGTTAAAAATGATAGCTGGACAAGACCGTCAGCTGAAGAAACGCCTGACGGGGCAGAGGAAATAGAGGGCGGTTGTTATTGGTGAAATGCGATTCTATAATAATTAGGGGAAATGAAACCTTAGAAAACACATTAAGGAGAAAATAATGGTAGAAATGAGGAAAACTTTTCCTGTTTTAAGTATTTGTATTCCAACTTTAGGTGGTGGAGATAGAATAGAAGAGGGAATACAAAGAATACTTAGCTACAGTGGAGATGATATAGAAATTATTATTTCAGATAATGACAAAACATCAAATTTAAAAAATATACTTGATAAATTGGGAGATAAAAGAGTTAAGTATTATTTTAATGATTATAATTATGGCCCATGTTATAACTGGATTAAGGTATTGACATATGGAACAGGAAAATACTTATTAACATTAAATGATAACGATTGGCTGATTGCCGAAAATATACCAGAGTTATTGTGCTTTTTAAGAGATGAAGAAGCGAGCGTTATTGTAAGTTGTCCACCATGGACAGGGAAAGTAAGATATACCAAAGGGGTGTCAAATGGCTATAGTTGCACGGGTATAGAAACTCACCCGAGTTGTTTTATTCTTAAAAGAGAGAAGTTTTGTGAAATAACTCATGTTATCGATGTTAAAGATATGGTCACGGCATATGTGCAATGTACATTGGCCTTAATTTGTAGTATGAATGATAGAGTGTGTATTAATAGAAAAATTCCTGTTTTTGAGATGCCGGATAAGGATTACTATATTTCTCATATTCCAAGAGCGACGAATGGAATTCCTAAAGCAAAAGGCGGATTTTATTATACTCCGGCAGGAGCCTTTGAAATGTTTAAAGGATATATAGAAGTATATAAATGTTTTGCAAAAGATAAAACAGTGAATAGAGCAATACCATACTTATACAGGGCTCAGCTGAAAAGAGCAACTATTGAGTATAGAAATTTTTCTTGCAATGACATGATGACAATGCGATATAAACTCCCATATAGGACTGATATTGATATAAACAAGGAGAGAAAAAATTTCTATAAAATAGTAAACGAGTGGTTAAGTAAAGAGCAATATGGTTTTAAAGTTTGTTTGATAGTCTGGTTATTTACAGTGAGAGATAAATGGAAAACTGATTTTGATATTTTTCTTGATTGGATAAATGAAAGGATGGCTTATTGCTTACAAAAATATGCGTGGGCAAAATTGTTTCAAAAAATATGGAGAAAGCTGAATAAATAATAGTTATGAAAAACGAAAAAACAAATCAAACAGAATTGAAAAATAATATTATGGAATTGGTACGTCAATACTACGAGCTGTATCATAAATCGGTCGTTGATTATGAAGAGGGGGATCGGATTCAATATTCCGGCCGGGTTTATGATTCAGATGAAATGGTTAATCTTGTTGATGCGGCATTGGAATTTTGGCTTACCTCAGGGCATTATGTTGCAGAATTCGAAAAGGGATTGGCAGATTATTTGAGCGTAAAGCATTGTTCTTTGGTTAATTCCGGTTCATCAGCAAATTTGTGCGCATTTATGGCACTTACTTCACCGAAATTAGGTGATCGAAGGATTAAAAAGGGAGATGAAGTTATTGCCGTGGCAGCAGCTTTTCCAACAACGGTCACTCCTATTATTCAATATGGGGCTATTCCTGTGTTCTTGGATGTGACAATTCCTGATTACAATATAGATATCAGCAAACTGGAAGAGGCAAGAAGTGAGAAAACGAAGGCGGTCTTTATTGCACACACATTGGGAAATCCGTTTAATCTTCAATATATCAAGGATTTTTGCGACAAATATAATCTATGGTTGATTGAGGATAATTGTGATGCATTAGGGTCAGAGTACTTTTATAATGGTGAATGGCGAAAGACAGGAACCATCGGTGATTTATCAACATATAGTTTCTATCCTCCTCATCATATAACGTTAGGAGAGGGAGGGGCAGTCTGTACGAATAATACACAGCTATATCGTTTGGTAAATTCTTTCAGAGATTGGGGACGTGACTGTTGGTGCGATTCGGGTGTTGATGATACCTGTAAGCATAGATTTTCACAGCAATTTGGCGAACTTCCATACGGATATGATCATAAATATGTGTACTCGCATTTTGGATATAATCTGAAATCTACAGATATGCAGGCTTCGGTAGGATGTGCACAGCTTAGGAAATTACCTTTGTTTGTGGAAGAGAGAAAAAAGAACTGGAGCTATTTGCGTGAAAAATTAGAATCAATTTCAGACAAAGTGATTCTACCAGAGAAAAGGGATGGTACTAATCCTAGTTGGTTTGGCTTTCTGATGACAGTAAGGGATGATGCAGGATTTACCAGAGATGAAATTACGCAGTACTTGGAAAATAAGAATATCCAGACAAGAAACTTATTTTCAGGAAATTATATTAAACATCCATGCTTTGATGAAATGAGAAAAAATCAATGTGGATATCGAGTGGTTGGTAAACTTGATAATACTGATCGAATTATGAATCAGGCATTTTGGATTGGGGTTTACCCGGGAATGAATCAGACAAAATTGGATTATATGATAAGAATGATTAAAGATTTTGTTGAGAAACGTTGAGGACAAGGGTGATGAAGGTTGTAATATTAGCTGGTGGAAAAGGCACCAGAATAAGTGAAGAATCCTATTTAAAGCCTAAACCAATGATAGAGATTGGGGAGATGCCCATATTGTGGCATATCATGAAATACTATTCTCATTATGGGTTTAATGAATTTATAATTTGCTGCGGATATAAGGGCTATGTGATTAAACAGTTTTTTGCAGACTATTTCTTACATATGTCAAATGTAACGTTTGATTTTGCCAATGAGAATAGAATGACAGTTCACAGTAATGTGGCAGAGCCTTGGAAGGTAACGCTGATTGATACTGGTGAGGAAACAATGACAGGTGGAAGAATTAAAAGAATACAGCCATATATTCCACGAGGAGAAAGATTTATGCTGACGTATGGTGATGGTGTAAGTAATGTAGATATCAAACGATTGCTTGCCTGTCATCAAAAGCAGAATAAATTGCTGACAGTTACTGCCGTTCAACCGAGCGGTAAGTTTGGAATGTTGGATATCGTTGAGGATGGAACTGTAAGCCGCTTTCTTGAAAAACCGCAGGGAGATGGCGGATGGATAAATGGCGGGTATATGGTGTTGGATTATAAAGTGTTTGATTATCTGAGTGAAGATGAAAACCTGGTTTTTGAGCAGGAACCAATGGAAAAATTGGCAAGAGTTGGACAGTTAAATGCGTATAAACATTATGATTTTTGGAAACCAATGGATACGATGCGGGATAAAGATCAGCTAAATTCTATGTGGAAAAATCAAAATGCGCCATGGAAGGTTTGGAGTAATAATATTGAAGGATAACTATTCATTGGCAGATTTTTATAGAGGAAAGAGAGTATTATTAACAGGTCATACTGGATTTAAAGGAACATGGATGAGCATTATGCTTGAAAAATTGGGGGCTGAAGTATGTGGATACTCGCTTCCGCTAAGTCCATATTCTTTTTATTGTCATGCAAAAGCAGAAGTTACAAGACACTGTGAAGGAGATATTGCAGACAAAGAAGCTTTAGAGAGAGTGATTTTAGAATTTAAACCAGAAATTGTTATACATTTAGCATCCCACTCTTCTTTGGATGGTAGTAATCAAATCCCAGATTTTATTCTGAGAACTAATATCATGGGAGTTGTTAATCTGTTAGATATCTGCAGAAAACAAAGTACTATTAAGAGTATTGTAATAGTGACAAGCGATAAATGTTATAAAAATTTAGAATCAGATAAGCCATATAATGAAAGCTGTGATTTGGGGGGGGACGATCCGTATTCTGTCAGCAAGGTGTGTCAGGAACTGATTACAAGTTGTTACCAAAAAAATTTTTTTGAAGATACATCAAATAATGTTTTACAAGCTTGCATTGCAACAGCAAGAGCTAGCAATGTAATAGGGGTTGGCGATTACAATATATCTAGGCTGATTCCATATGTGTTGGAAAGTTTTAAGAATGAAAAAACAGCAATGATAAGAAACCCCAAATCAATTAGACCATGGCAGTACGTGATGGATGTGGTATGGGGCTACCTTTTACTGGCAAAAAAGTTGTATATAGGGAAAAATTATAACGGTGCATATAATTTCGGACCTAATAAAGATGGATTTCGCGAGGTAGGAGAGATTGTTAAAATTTTAGCTGAATATTTTCCCAATTCTAACTATACATATGGAACTTTAAGTAGATCTGTCAAAGAAGAAACAAAGATTTTAAAATTGGATAGTACGAAAGCACAAAGTATATTAAATTGGAAACCATTATATACCGTAGAGGAGATGGCAGAAGAAATTGCAACATTTATTATGAAAGAAAAGAATGGTGCAGAAGTAAATACATTGTGTAAAGAAATGGTGAATGCTTATTTGGAAAAGGTGGAGCATATGTATGAATAATCAACTTCTGAAATTATATGAATCCATGAAAAGAATAAGAATGGTAGAGAGTGCAATTGCTGATAATTATAACAATGAGATTAGGGAAATGCATACGCCAATTCATTTGTATGATGGACAGGAAGCAGTTGCAGTAGGAGTATGTTCACAGTTGTCCGATGAGGATGTTATTTTTAGTAATCATAGGTGCCATGGGCACTATTTGGCTAAGGGTGGAGATCTAAATAAAATGATTGCTGAATTGCATAATAAGGAAACGGGTTGCTGTAAAGGACATGGAGGATCTATGCATCTGATGGATAGAAAACATGGGATTGCACTTACATCTGCAATTGTTGCTGGTAACGTATCCATTGGAACTGGATTTGCACTTGCAGAAAAGATAAAGCAGAATGCGCATGTTTCGGTCGTTTTTTTAGGGGATGGGGCATCCGAAGAAGGTTCTGTCTATGAAAGTGTATGTTTTGCCCAGCTAAAAAAGCTTCCTGTAGTGTTTGTTTGTGAGAATAATTTGTATTCTATAGCGACACCTATGGATCGAAGAGAGCCAAATAGTGATATATCTTCTAAGTTTGAGACTATATTACCCACATATAAGGTGGATGGAAATGATGTGATAGCAGTTAGTGAAGTGGCTCAAATGATTGTGGAGAATGCCAGGAGTGGTAATGGACCGAGTTTTTTGGAATGTATGACTTATCGCTTTAGGGATCATCATAATGTAGGGAATGGAGTGGATGGGCGCTTTAGAACAATTAGTGAATTACAAAATTGGGAAAAAAATTGTCCTATTGAAAAGCTAAAAAACAAATTATTGAATGAGGGCATTGCAGATGAAGAAAATTTGCTTGTTATAGAGAATAAGATTGCAAGAGAAATTGATGAAGCGTTTCTGTATGCAAGAAAGAGTTCATGCCCAGAACCTAGTCAACTGTTTGATGGATTATGGGGGTAAATAGATGCCTTGGACAAATATGAATAGAGAAATAGAATATAACTATGAAAATGCCGGAAAAGACGAATTAAGAACACTTTCATATTCAGAAGCCATAAGGGAAGCGTTGATTCAAGCAATGACATTGGATAAAAATGTTTTTATTATGGGGCAGGGCATTAATGACAAAATCGGTATGTTTGGTGCCACAACAGATATATACAAACAGTTTGGCGAAGATAGGGTATTTGATACTCCGTTGGCAGAAACGGGACTTACTGGAATGGCTGTAGGAGCTGCATTGAATGGACTAAGACCAATTTATTGCCATAATAGACCAGATTTTCTTATGCTTGCTATGGATCAGATTGTGAATCATGCATCTAAGTATAATTATATGTCGGGGGGACAATGCCCAATTCCACTTGTAATATGGGCGGTAACAGGACAAGGTTGGGGTTCGGCAGCACAACATTCGCAGGCATTACAAGGCTTATTTATGCATATTCCAGGATTAAAAATTATCATGCCAACGACTCCATATGATGCAAAAGGTCTTATGCTTCAAGCTATTGCGGATAATAATCCGACCCTATTTTTGGATCATAGAAAAGTTTACTATCAGAGAGGAAATGTACCCGAGGAGATATATCGGATACCTTTTGGAAAGGGGGTAGTTAGAAGAATAGGAACAGAAGTTACTATTTTAGGAATTTCGGCCATGGCTTTGGAAGCAATAAAAGCAGCTGAAAAACTAGAGAAAATGGGTATTTCAGCAGAAATAATTGATTTGCGAACAATTAAGCCCTTTGATATAAATATTATTTTAGAATCTGTAAAAAAGACAGGATATCTTATAATAGCGGATACTGGTTGGAGGACAGGAGGAATTGCAGCAGAAATTGCTGCATCAGTTTATGAAAGTGCTTTTAATGTATTAAAGGCCCCAATTGAGAGGGTGACGCTTCCAGATTTGCCTACACCGGCAGCTTATACATTGGAAGATGCGTATTATACCACACAGGAAGACATTATTAAAGCAGTTCATAGGGTAATGGGAAGGAAATAAACATGAAAAAAGTTATTGTAAGTGGAGCAGCAGGATTTATTGGTAATGCTGTTGCCAGGCAACTGATAAGTCAAGGCGTGCAGGTTGTGGCGGTAGTTAAGCCAGGAACTAATAGGACTTCAGAGGCATTTCGATTAAAAAATTTTAAAGCTACAGTAGTAGAGTGTGATTTGAAAGAGGTGGAATTATTACCGAAACTTATTAAGGAAAAAGAATATGATGCATTTTATCAGTTTGCATGGGATGGATTAGATAAGGAGTCTTTTTTAGATTATGAAAAGCAAATTGATGGAATAAAATGGATAATGAAATCTGTTGAGGCGGCATCTGCCTTACGATGTAATAGATTTATTGGAGCTGGAAGTGTTACTCAGATGGAACTATTTAATCAAGAAGGTCGAATGTTCACAGATGATAGACATAAGTATTTCCGGTCAGTCCAACTTGCTTGTGAAACTATGGGAAGAGCATTGGCGAGAGAAAAGGGCATTCAATTTATATGGCCAATTATTATTAATGTATATGGAGAAGGGGAAACATCCACAAGGTTAATAAATAGTATGATTAGAAATTTACTTGCGGGAAAACATCAGTCATTTAGTTCTGGCAAACAATTGTATGATTTTATACATATTCAGGATGCGGCAAAGGCTTTTTGCCTTATTGGAGATCGAGGAAAAGAAGAATCACAGTATATTATAGGCAGTGGATCGCCACGCCAACTAAAAGAATATCTTAATATAATTCGAGATATAGTAGCACCAGAAATGCAATTGGGGATGAATGAATTGGAATTTCATGGATTAGAAATGACGGAAAAAATGTTGAACATAGATTCCCTGGTAAGGGATACAGGATTTAATCCTGAAATTGAGTTTGAAGAAGGAATACGTAGAACACTTGAATGGATTGTAAGGGAAGATAAAAGAAATGACATTGAATAACGTTAAAGAGATATTTGATACATACAAATTGCATAGTAAAGAAATTGAAATTCCTTTGGAACAGATAAAAAGGGAATTGAAACCATATGAAAACAAAATAGTTTTATATGGTGCAGGCAGCGCGGGGATAGCATTTTTGCATTATCTAAAAGATGCTGAAATAATTCCGCGCTATTTTGCAGATGGAGACAAAGAAAAGCATGGAAAGATTTGTGAGGGTTTAGAGATTATTGCTCCAGAAACTATTATAGAACGGATAGGAAGTGATGCCTTAGTTATTGTTACAATAAATACGGATGGGCAAAATTATTGTAAAGACTTTAAAAAAGAATTGCTTGCGGGTGGACATCAAGGAGTGCATAAACATCTTAGGGAATGTGGATGCGTTAATGTAATTGATTATGTATATTTTAGAAGATGCTATCAATTATTTCGGGGTGAAAAGTACAATCTGCCAGCATGCTCTGATGTGTATTTTATGTTAGAAAATCAAGATATGATAGAAAAAGCTTTTTCCGTAATGGAAAGTGAGAGGGCAAAAGCCACCTTTTTGAAGTTGTTAGAGTTTCGGATGTTAACAGATCGGGTGGATATTCCAACATCACCTGAAAAGGGAATGTATTTTGAATATGATTTTTTCCAAAGAAAAGATGACGAAGTATTTATTGATTGTGGCGCTTGTGGTGGTAGCAGTCTTTCTGAGTTTTTGGAAATTAATCATCATTGCTTTAAAGCATATTATGGGATTGAGCCAGATCCCACCAATTTTGATAAATTGGAAAAATTTATTTCTTGTTTATCAGAGAGCGATCGGGGAAAAATGAAAATATATAATGCAGCAGCCTATGCTCATAATAAAGGAACAAATTTTTTTATTTTAAATGGACCGGGATCTTTTCAGGCAGAGAATGGAACTGATAAAGTAAAAACAATAAAGATAGATGATATTCTGAATAAAGAAGCGGCAACTTATATAAAAATGAATATTGAAGGTTCCGAGGTATCTGCACTTAGGGGGGCTGAATATACAATTCGTAACTATTATCCTAGAATGGCAATTATGGGATATCATAAAACCAGCGATTTGTGGAAAGTGCCATTACTAATAAAGGAATACTATGGAGATTATCATTTAGAGTTACGTTCCTATATGCGTAATGTAGCATTTACTTACTATGCATTTTAGAAGAGGGAAAGCATGAAATGAAATATATCAAAGATGATCGGTTAGGAAAGAATATATCTAAGATAGGACTTGGAGCAGCACGATTTGGAACTAATCTATCGGAGAAAGAAGCATTTCAGCTGCTTGACATTTTTTCTTCGTGTGGTGGGACTTTGATTGATACAGCAAGGAGTTATTCGCCGTGGAAACCTGATAGTCGTGGAAATAGTGAAAAATGTATTGGAAAGTGGATGGAAATTAATAATAAAAGAGGGAAAATGGTACTTGTAACCAAGGGTGGTATACGGGGAGAACATGGAGAAATTATTGATGCCTCAAAAACAAATTTGGTTAATGAATTGGATGAAAGTCTTGAGGCTTTGAGGACAAATTATATCGATATATATCTATTGCATAAAGATGATACTGAAAGAACGGTTGAAGAAATTATTGAAACCATGCAATTTATAAAAGAAAAGGCAAAGGCAACAAGAATTGGAATAGCCAATATGGAGTACAATCGTTTTCGCAAAGCCGTATTATATGCAAAAAACAATCATTTAGAGGTACCTAGTGTTCTTCAGACATGGTGGTCATTGGCAGAGTATAAAAAAGAAATGTGGAATGATACAACTACCACGCATATGGATTCTAGCATGTATCATTTTTTGAAAGAAAATAATATGATATGTATGGCATATACATCGCAATGCAAGGGATATTTTCAGAAGATGGTTCTGAAAGAGGAAAAAGCAATAGACTCCTTTTTAAAAATGCGGATTGAAACAAAAAGAAATATAAAAAAAGCAGAGTATATTAAGCAATATTGTTGTGCAAATGATATTCATCCAACAGCCTTTGTGAATGGATATATTACATCGAATCAATTAGAGGGAGTTGCTTTGGTTAGTTGTTCCACGGAAAAACAGTTATTAAATGTAATGGAAAATAGTAACTATATATTACCTCAAAAGGTAATTGAAGAGATTGATGGTATATAGTACGAGAGAGGTGAATTGAATATGACGGTAGCCGAATATATATTTGATTTTTTATATTCAAAAAATTGCAATATTGTGTATATGGTTTCTGGGAGTTCAGCTATGTGGTTGACAGATGCACTCTACAGAAATAAAGATGTGACAGCGGTTTGCTGTCATCATGAACAGGCAGCGGCAATGGCAGCAGATGGATATGGAAGAGTAAACGAAGCGCCAGGGGCTTGTCTGGTAACCATTGGTCCTGGTGCGACCAATGCTATTACAGGTGTTGCGCAGGCATATCTTGATTCATCGCCAATGTTTGTGATATCAGGACAGGCAAATTCCAGATTATTAAATTATGAAATAAAAACAGGGATCAGGCAGCATGGAACGCAGAGTTTGAATTTGGAGCCAATTGTATCGTCCATAACAAAATATTTTGCAGCAGTTATGAAGCCGGAAGATATTCGGTTTCATATGGAAAAGGCCTATAACGAGGCAATGAGTGGAAGAAAGGGACCTGTATGGATAGATGTCCCGGTAGATATTCAGAATAGGCAGATCCCGGAAGAGATGGTGGGTTATAGTGCAGAAAAATGTATATATGAGAAGGTTGATTATGGTCAGATAGTGCATTTAATAAAAGAAGCAAAAAAGCCGTTGATATTGGCCGGATATGGCGTGAGAAGCGGAAAAGCAGTAGGTGAATTACAAGAGCTGTGTGAAAAAATTCACACACCGGTTGTGCTTTCCAGAGGAGGAATAGATGTACTGGCTTCGGACAGTGAATGGTACATCGGAAGACCGGGAGCTTATGGTGATAGAGCTTCGCATTTTGCGATTCAACAGTGTGATTTGCTGCTTATTCTTGGAAGCAGGTTATCTGTATCGACAATAGGATATTATCCTCAAAGACTGGCTGAAAAGGCTGTCAAGATTATGATAGATATTGATCCCAAGGAACTAGGAAAGGAAGATGTGCCGGTAGATTACAAACTTTATATGGATGTAAGGGAATTTATTGGTTCATTGACTGAGAGGCTTCATGACGAAGAAATAGACTCGCATGACGAATGGGTGAAATATTGTAGAGAAATGAAAGAAAAGTATCCAAATGTAAAAGCGGAATATCAGAAGGAGATACCGCTGAATGAATATTGGGTAACAAAAAAACTTTCGGATCTTGTCAGGAAAGATGCTAATATTATTGTAGACACTGGCAGTGTGTGTAATATTGTATCGCAGAGTTGGAATTTGAAAGCAGGACAGAGATATCTGATATCAGGTGGATTGTCATGTATGGGATTTTGGGCAACGGCAATAGGAGCTAAGCAGGAAGGAAAACAGTTAGTCGCAATAACAGGTGATGGAAGTGCCCAAATGAATATTCAGGAATTGGCGACGCTTTCTTACAATAAAATACCTCTTAAACTGTTCATTTATAATAATGATGGATATATGTTAATAAGACATAACCAACATAACTATATGAATGATCGTTTTCTGGGAGTTGGTCCGGATAGCGGATTACAGACACCGGATTTTTGCAGAGTTGCAATAGCGTATGGAATAAAGGCTATAAAGATTACAGAAGAGCAGGAACTAGATAGCAAAATTACAGAGGTCTTAAATGCGGAAGAACCAGTTGTCTGTGAGATTATGGTACAGGAATTTGCACCAATTATTCCACGAATTGCATCGAAGGTTATGCCAGATGGATCATTGAAAGCCGCAGAATTTGATGATTTGTATCCGTTTTTGGAACAATGATTGCAAGAATAGAAAAAACAGAATATACTGATTATATTGGTAAATTAATACGGTATAAAATATATGGAGAAGGAAAATGATTTTAAGAGCCAAAACAAAGAATCTGTTTAGTGGAAAAGAATTGACAGAAAAACAGCAGAATAACAGTAACAAGAATATGGAAGAATTGGAAGCAGGTAAGACAATTTTGGAGTCGTATCCCAGAAGGCTGGTATTTGAATTAACCAATGCCTGTAATTTAAACTGTATTATGTGTGGAAGGAATGCGGCAGATTTTAAACCGACAGTTTTTGATATGGATGTATTTCGAAGCTTTGAACCTTTAATGGATATAGTGGAAGAAGTAACATTAATGGGATGGGGAGAACCTACCATTCATCCCAATTTTATTGAGATGCTGGAGATTATAAATAAACATAGCGCAAGAAAGTATTTCTGCTCTAATGGAATGAATTTAAAGAAAATTAAAAATGCGATTTTTGATTACAATGTAGATGTATTTGCTGTAAGCCTTGATGGGGCAACGGATGAAACGAATAGCAGGATCCGCAGAGGATCTAAGATTGATCAGATAACAGAAGACCTGAAGGACATTGTCCGTATCAAAAAAGAACGTGGATTGAAATATCCATGGATCAATTTTGTTTTCTGTGCCATGAGATCAAATATCAGAGAACTTCCGGATTTGGTGAGGCTTGCCGCTGAAATTGGTATTGAAGAGGTAAAAGTGGTTTATCTTACTGTTTTTGGAGACGATTTGATGAATGAGTCTTTATGGGGACAGGAAGAACTGGTTAAAGAGGTATTTGAAGAGGCAATTCGTGTTGGAAATGAGCTGGGAATACTGTTAAAACTGCCACATTATGTGGGAGAAGATGTCGCAGGGGATAAGCTTCACAAAGATTGTTTTGTTTCATGGAGAGATTTCTTCCTTGGATCGGACGGATATGTTAGACCCTGTATGTCTACCCCTATTCATTTCTTTGAATATGATAAGAACAAAGATTTCATGGAAATGTGGAATGCACCTGAATATCAGAAGTATAGATCTGATGTAAATAATAGTGAGAGAATGGATTCCCCGTGCAGAAGATGTTATCAGTCTTCGCATTGTAATTGGAATAGAAGAGAGTCGTTTATTCAGGTTGGAGAAACATTTTCACCGGAGTGGGAATAAATGTATACAAATGTATGAAAACGATGAAACAATTATTTAAAGATAATATGTATTATATATATGGCATCTTGGTAATTATTTGCGCAACCTTAGCTATTTGTTTTTCTACAATTGCGCACTTTGTATCAGGATTTATAATTTTGCATTGGATATTCGAACTTGTTGCTATATTTATGTATCATTTATTTTATAATGGAATGAAAAAGCAACATAATCAAAAAGCAATTATTCAATGCATAATCATTAATTATATTTTACTTATAGCCGGATTGGGAATATTAGTACGATGCTTCAGCCTAATGGCAAGCAAAAATGGTATTGTGTATTTAGTGAGCATAATACTATTTTCATTGGGAACGTTTGGAATTTGTATAAGTGATTATTTTTTTGATAGAAAAAATATTGGTGATACATTAATTACAATTGGTTCAAAAATTGGATTATTCATAAAGCAGAATGTTTTTTGGGAAATATTGTGTTTTGTAGGTGTATTGATTGCAATTTTATGTTCCGGCAATCAACCTAGATGGGATAGTGCATATCTTTTTCGTTATTTGAATAATTGTTCGATTTATTCTATATTCTATATTCCACAATTGTCATTTATATCTCATATTAATTTTTCTTATTCTGCACTAAATCTTATAGCAGAAGTGTTAGTAGGTGATTTGTGGCTGGGAATGACTATTTTAAATGTTTTTATATTTGTGCTTAGTGCATATTCCATTTATGGGATTCTGCAGATTATTACCCCAAATTGTTCTAAGCTGACACATACATTGGGAGCAACTGGCTACATGGTTTCTCCGTTTTTATTGGGAATGGTTAATAATAATTATTGGGACTATTGGGTTTTATGCTTATTTCCAATTTTATTTTGGTTAATACTGAAAAAATATTGGATATGGGAAACCGTTGTTGGATTCATATTTTGCTTTATTAAGGAAACGGCTTTTTTAACATATGCATTTTTATGCTTGGGAATTTTGGTAAGCGAATATATTGAATTAAGAGGGGTAAGCAATAAAACCAAAGTATTAAAACTGATAAAAAGTAAAAAATATTGGACAATGTTATTAACAGGCCTGACTTGGATAGGTATGTATATAATTATGCCTAATTGGGATGGTAATGGCGGGATAACATTTGATAAGCAATATATTTTAAGTAAGTTATCTGTTTTGTTTGGAATTAATTTTAACTGGATATTATTTTTATTCGGTGGGATTGCCATGATAGGAATATTTACAAAAAAGCAATTACTTGTAAATAATATTCATTGGATATTCCCTTTATTATTTGCAGACTTTGGCTTTATTCTCTTTAGTATATTGTTTGTAACCGTAAATCATGCAAGATATATTGATGTCCATTTTCCAATCTTATATATATGTGCATTTTATGGCATGTGTATGATATCATGTGAGAAAGTACGTAATGCTTTTTTTGGCATACTGTGCATATTGTTTTTGATTCAATCCTTTTATACGTTGGATCCGATTACGAAAATCCTGTTTAAGAATTACAATGTTGGAAGTACCGTGATGGTAAGTGCAACGCAGGGAGAATTTTTAGCAGATTCTATGGTTTATAATCAACAATTCCAATATTTTGACCGGGCATTAAATTTGGCAATGAGGGATATTGTGGACAAAAAGGATGCTAAGCTTTTCTTTCCGGCAATTCATAATAAGACATGGTGTTTTGATGGATTTGCTGAAACAACAGAGGAAGTGAAAGAATATTATGTATCACATGAATACTGGGATGATACGGATAGCAAGCGATGTATTTTAGCAGATGAGGGAAGAAATCCCATAGAGATATATAATATAACAGAGGAAGCAGATTTACAAACACTGTTAGATGGTAGAACGGGATACTACTTTTATGTGGATTTTGCAGGAGAGAATATTGCAGATATCATACGACGTGATGCTATAGTGCATGATGAGAAGAGTTATGAATACCGTGGCTGGAAAGTGTCAGTTATTGAATTCGAATAAGGAGATATATAATGGCTAATATCAGGGTGGTTATAAATATGATTCATCAATTGTTATATATTATGAATCATAAACAAAAAAGACAATGCATCATTGCATTTATTGCGATGCTTATTGCTGCTATTTTTGAGACATTAGGGGTCAGCGTGGTAATTCCGTTTATTATTTCGATGACTCAACCCAATATTTTGATGGAAAATCAATATGTCATCAAATGCATGGAATTATTTCAAATTTCTTCATCCACAGAACTAATGCTTTTGATGGCCGTAGGAGTAATACTTATTTATATAATAAAAAATATGATTATTCTTTTATCAAACTATACACAGATTAGATTTCGTAATAATCTGGAAAATGATTTATCTGTCCTGATGCTGGAATCATATATGAAAAGACCATATACGTTCTTTTTAGAAACAAACAGTGGGGAAATACTGCGGGGAGTAAACAGTGATATATCAGGAGTTGCTCAGGTGGTGGATGGTTTTTTTCTGTTTTTTTCTGAATTGTTGACTTTTTCATTAATTGGAGTCTTTTTGCTGTATTTAAACCCATTTATTGCCTGTGGCCTGATAATTGCAGTTATTGCAGCAGGGATATTAAGTGTTTATGGATTTAAGCGACAGATTAACCGATTAGGAATAAGAGCAAGAGAGGTTTTTGCTAAAAAATATTCCTGTGCTAATCAGGCAATTGGAGGCATTAAAGAGATAACGGTTATGCAGCGGAGAGAATGTTTTGTTAAGCAATACGAAGAGGCATCTCGAATAGCCTCAGATTGTAATACCAGTTATCAGTTTACAGGAAGAATACCGGGCAAGATTATAGAAGTAGTGTTTATAGCAAGTATTGTACTTATGTGTACGATTGGTTTGCGGGGGGAGGTAAATATTGTCGAGTATATGCCTCAGCTTAGTGCAATTGCAGTTGCATGTGTTAGAATTCTTCCCTCCATGTCTACGATGACATCCAGTATTAATACATTGGTCTATTATAGAACGACACTGAACTCTGCCTGTGAAAATTACAGAAGTGCGGAGAAATACGAGAATGAGAGAAGCATAAATATGGATAGTTCTTTTGGAGGGGGCAATTCTTCCAATGGCTTTCATCATGATATTTTTCTGGATAATATTACCTGGAGATATAATAACTCGGATGTAGATGTGCTACATAATCTTTCCCTGACAATTCAAAAAGGGGAGGCGGTAGGGTTTATTGGTGAATCAGGAGCAGGAAAGAGTACTCTGGCAGATATTATTCTTGGATTGTTAAAACCGCAGTGTGGACAAGTTAAAGTAGATAATACGGATATATACACAATTCCAAAACAATGGGCAAAAATTGTTGGTTATGTTCCGCAGACAGTATTTTTATCTGATGATACTGTGCGCAGAAACATTGCTTTTGGATTACCGGAGCAAGAAATTGACGATAAACTAGTATGGGAGGCATTACAGCAGGCTCAATTGAGTGATTTTGTCAGGAAATTACCGGAAGGACTAAATACAGTTGTAGGAGAGAGAGGAATTAAGTTCTCAGGAGGACAACGGCAAAGGGTTGCGATAGCAAGGGCACTTTATTATGATCCGGAGATTTTGGTGCTGGATGAAGCAACGTCGGCATTAGATACAGAAACAGAACAGGCAGTAATGGAGGCTATTGATACATTGCAAGGGCATAAGACTCTGATTATTGTGGCGCATCGACTCACAACGATAAAGAACTGTGATAAAATATATGAGATTAAGGATGGAAAAGCATATTTAAGATTGTATGAGGAACTGTATTAAGATAACTGATTAATGAAAGGTTAGGTTATGATTGAACCAAATAGTAAGAAAGTATTAGTTATTATACCAGCTTATAATGAAGAAAATAACATAGAGAGAACAATTAATAATATTAAAGACGCATGTCCCTGGGCAGATTGCATAGTAATTAATGATTGTTCGAATGACTCTACAGTTCGTAAACTATGTGATATGCAGGTAGACTATATTAATCTTCCGGTGAATTTGGGAATTGGTGGTGCAGTTCAAGCAGGATATCAATATGGTGTGGAACATGATTATGATATAACAGTGCAAATGGATGGGGATGGACAACATGATTCCCAATACCTTGAGAGTATTATTGCTCCAATTTTAAAAGATGAGGCAGATCTTGTGATTGGCTCCAGATTTATAGAAAAAGAGGGATTTCAGTCGTCGAGAAGTCGTAGGATAGGAATTAAAATACTGGGGTGTCTGGTATCATTGTGCTGTTGGAAACGTGTTAAGGATGTTACAAGTGGATTCCGTGCAGTTAACCGAAACTTTATGAATGTTTTTGCAAATGATTATCCACAGGATTATCCAGAGCCTGAATCTATTGTGGCAGTAGCGATGCATAAGGGAAGAATTAAAGAGGTACCAGTGAGAATGAGGGAACGTGTATCTGGTGTTAGTTCAATTAATCTGAAGAAATCAATTTATTATATGATTAAAGTCACATTGGCAATTATAGTATGTAGGATAAGTTTTGGAGTTAGGAGAAAGAAATGAGTAGTCATTTACAATGGATTTTAATAAGTGGAATAATAATATTTTTTATCTTAGTGTTGCTTTTCCTAAAAAGAAAAGAGTTATCTTTAAAGTACACATTATTATGGTTATTAGCTGGAAGTGTCATGGCAATTATGGTTATTTCGCCTAGTGTATTAATCGTTTTATCTAAATTGTTAGGGATCGAGACACCTATGTATACATTGTTTGTTATTGGAATGGGATTTATACTATGCATTTTGATGGCATTGACTTCCATTGTATCCCGGCAAAATCAGAAAATAACAAAGTTGATACAGACAATAGGGATGTTGGAGAAGCGAATACGAGATTTGGAGAGTAATGTTAGGAGCTAAAATGAGAGAAATATTGTTCTTTACTTTTTCATTTTTATTATTGTGGATAGCATTAGTTAGTGTCAGAAAGAATGAAAATATTGAGTCATTTTTCCCAATGGCGGTAGGCTGTTTTTTGGTAGAATTGTGTCTAGGAGCCATAGCTGCTAAGGGATATTCATTTATGGCAGTGTCAATAAATCTGCAAAGTATGGGGACGGCATACTTTGTATTAGCAGTTATGATATGGTTATATGCTTTTAAAGTAAGACGACTGCAAAAATATAAATTGGACAAATGGGATATTTATACTGTTTCCATTGTTGCAGTGGGATTTGTGATCATTTTTTTGGTTATATTTACTTCCAAAATTCTCAATCAATATGTTAACAGTGATGCAGCAGCACATTTCGCATTGGCGTTGGAGATGATTGATACGGGGAAAATTTCTAATATGCATTTCGGTGAGTTGTTTAATGGAATGATATTAGAAATGGCCTCTTTTTTTGTGGATAGAATAAGCTTGTACAAGGTTTATATATTATCAGATGGTTTAATAAATCTGATTAATATTTTGGTGTTTTATATATTAGCATTTACAAAATGCAAAAATAAAGTGACTAAAATTTTAATGCCCTTATTCTGCTTGGGATATTTTATTGGATGGCCGTTATTTAATTATGTTATTGGGGGATTTGGATATTTATCCTGGGGTGTAAGTTTATTTATGTATATAATATACTTACTGATAAAATATTATGATTGTGAAGATAAGCATTATCGGAAAATTCTGAGTGTTACAATAGCAACTGTTTTTATCGGATTGGCATTTGCGTATATGCTTTTTATTCCGATAGCAGCTATTATGGTACTAATTACATTTATTCAAAAAGTAAGAAAACAGGGAAGGAGTGTTTCATTAAAGAAACTGGGAATTACTTTAGGAATCATTGTATTATTAGGTGGAACTGTTGCATTATTCTGCTTTAAAAACTATTTTTTTGGAGATATAAATTATTTTTTGGATATTCTGCGTCTTGGTGGGTGGAATCACATGGATTTATATCGGGATTTTGTGGTATTTATGCCGGCATTTTTGTATATGGGATGGCATTATCTGAAAAATCATTCTTTTAATATAGTTTTTTATACTACTTTGAGTATTTTTGCATTTGTGGGAGTTTCGTTTATTTTATGCTACAATGGTATGATGTCATCATATTATTACTATAAGGCATATTCAATTTTATGGAGTTTTTTGTGGCTCGTATTAATAGCAGCCGTAGATTATTTTGCGACAAAAGATAAAGCACTGGTTATAGCCTATGGGGTGGCGTTTAGCATTCCGGTAATTATGACGCTTTCAGGTGTAGATAATACACTCGAAGAAAAAGGAATTGAGGTTAATGAAAAACATAGTAGCTTATATCCGTCATTCTATCCAATATTGGATGGATATAGATACTATTTAGCAGAGGACAATAATTGGCTGGATGATAAAGAAGCATTGCGTGAGATAAGCGCATATATCATAGAAAATTATGCTTCTATGGAAATACCATTGATTTCATGTGATGGACGATGGGGATTTTGGTATTTATGTTATACTGGTGGAACAAGTATTTACGTTGACAATAGCAAAGAACTCTTAGAGGCTATTAATAATTATTGTAATGAAGGATATAGTTATGTTGTAATTCATCAAAACGCTGACAGATATCGGAATGTGGAAGAAGAGGTGTTAAGCGGTTATGATAGAATTTACGATAATGGTTACTATGGAATATACTATATACAGAAATAGCCTAACAGCAAGGGAGAAAGTATGCTTACTGTATCTTTGATTTTGACTACCTACAACAGTTTACCTAATATACAGAGGACATTGGAAAGTATAGAATGTCAGGATTATCCAAAGATAGAGGTGATTATTAAAGATGGTGGTTCTACGGATGGAACATTGGATGTCATTAAAAGTTATGAGAATAAAAGCAAGTATAGCGTTCGTTGGGTAAGTTGCCCAGATGCAGGCATTTATGATGCTATGAATCAGGGATATGCATTATCGACAGGCAACATTATTGCATTTTTTAATGATACATTTGCCCGAAATGATGCAGTTCAAAAAATAGTGGATTTAATAGAAAAAACAACGGATTGTGTAGGAGCCCATGCAGATTTGATTTATGCAACAGATGAAAAAATAATACGATATTGGAAAATGGGGCAGCAAAAGAGTATTTATACAGGGTGGATGCCGGGACACCCAACGTTATTCTTGAAACGAGAAATATATGAAAAATATGGACTTTATAAGATAGATTATAAAATATCTGCGGATTATGAATTTATGATCCGATTTTTAAGAGACAAACAGAACCGCTTAGCATATCTGCCTGAAATATTGGTTCGGATGTATTATGGCGGAACAAGTACTTCAAGTACCCGGAGCTATATACAGTCTTTAAAAGAGGGACATAAAGCATTAAAAGAAAATGGAGTTCATTTTGCATGGATTGTTGATGCAATAAGAACCATAAGGGTATTATTACAATTTATTATAAAATAGTGGAATTAGAATGATCGAAAAAGTTAATATGAGCATTAGTGATAGAGACAAAACAATAGGGTTTGGGTAAAATGTTTTTTTCCAATAGAAGATAGATGAAATGCATCTGTGAAATAGTCGGTATTATTATATTCAAAATTATATGAGAGAGCATAAGCAGTAGAATCAATACCTATCTGGTTATAGGTACTATCTGATATGATATAAGAAACTTGTTTGTTTTCAAGAAAAGAGCAATATTCAGCCATAGCATTCAGGTAAGCAGAATCGTTGGTAATGGTAGAATATTTTGGCGTTTCTACAAAGATAAGATTACAGTCATAATTACTAGCGAGTGTAATAAGACTATTCAGGTAGAGTTCCTGCGTAGAATTCATTTTAGAATCTATTTCCGGTGCCACATAGCTGTCTAACACAGACAATGATGCCGGTTCTGCTGCAATAAGAGATCCACCATCAAGAAATTGACGGTTTAAAATAAAGTAATTAAGGGGCCATGTTAATAAGAGTTCGTTGTTGCTTGTGATAAATAATTCCCAAAGGTATTGAACGGATTCTGGTGATACAGTAGGGAATATTGTGTGATATAAAGACCATTTTTGAGAAAGGGTTGTTTCTAGCAGTAGTTTTTCATCACTAATTTCTGGCTGTTCCCATGCAGAATAAACATACATATCGACATATAAATTTTTAATTTTAACATCATTTTCAAGCAGATTCTTTAATTCTAAGTATTCTGTGGCAGGTTGATTTCCATTGTAGGCTAGAATATAGTTTTTGTCAGGAAAAGCAGCATTAAGCTCCAGAATATCAATTCCCTGACGGAACATGGAAGAACCGAGAAAGAGGTTTTCTACATTTTGGCGTTTAACCAGTGCCGGCATACCATAGGATGCATTTTGCAGTAATAGAGAAGAATATTGGTTTTTCAGAAGAATAATAGCCACTATAACTATTAAAAATATTGTCATTCTTTTTATGTTTTTTCTAATCATTGTTTGTTACCTCAGAAGTTTGCATACAGGAAATTGCTTTGTCCCCATATACCAAAGAAAATAATACATAGTATAAAAATATAATTTCTTTGCAAGTATAGGCAGGTTACTTTTTGCCGGAATTCGCATAGTTCTACATAAAATAAAATAATAATCAGGATACACAAAGAAACAAAGTATGCAAGGCAGGAGTAGTCACTGGTGAATGGCAAAAGCGAAGCAACTATTTCGGTAGTATTGAGCTGAATATCTATAAACATATGTTTTATATAAAGAAACGCTATATTCAGAGAAGTGGAACGAAATATAATCCACCCAATCGTAACACACAAAAAAGTGAAAAGTATTTGCAGAAAATATACTATTTTTCTGGAAGCTCTCTGCGTAAAGGAGAACAGATTGCAAATACCATGAAAAAGTCCCCAAACAATATAGGTCAAGCTATTTCCGTGCCAGGCACCGCTAATTAAGAAGGTTATCAGAATATTGATGTATCGATGTATTCTGCCGTGACGATTGCCGCCAAGAGGAATATATATGTATTTTTTCAGCCAGGAAGAAAGAGAAATATGCCATCTGCGCCAAAAATCCTGAATACTATATGAAAAATATGGCAAATCAAAGTTTGGAGAACATTTTATTCCCATGAATCCGCTGACACCAATTGAAATATCGGAATATCCGGAAAAATCGCAGTATATTTGAATGGAATAAAGAATTGAAGACAATATTAGAGCAATCGATGGATAGTTATTGGGAGTGGCAAATATCTGGTCCGTGTATACACTGATTCTGTCGGCAATAACAATTTTTTTAAATAAGCCTGATATAATGAGGGAAAAGCTATTTGCTTTCGTTATGCTGGTAGCATGTCCGAGTTGAGGAAGGGAATCCAATATTTCGTTGGAATTGGAAATAGGGCCAGCCATAATTTGGGGAAAGAATCCAATATAAATACTATAATTTATAAAAGAAGGCTCTGCACTTCTTTTTTTTATATAGACATCAGCTAAGTAGCTAATGATTTTGAAAGTGTAATAGGAAAGGCCAAGGGGCATGATAATCTTTATTGCACCGGAGAATCTGTCGGTGAAAAAGTGATAGTATTTAAAGAACAGTAAAATACTGACACTGAAAATAATGCCGGATATTAACCAGAGTTTGGCATGTTGTGATGAAGTTATTTTTTGACCAATAAAAAAGCTTACAATAGTACTCAATAATATCAAAAAAACACAATAAGGTGATAAAAGAAAGTAGAACACAAAGTTCAGAACGAAAAGTGAATAGCGCTTTAGCTCATTTGGAAGGGCATAAATTAGTAAAATAGCACAGAATGAAAAAAATATAAGAGTAAATATATTATTTGCGATCATTACATTAAATCCTTTTATTAGTACAAGCTAATAATACTATATTACGATAAAAATAAACAGATGTCTAGGCTTGCTTTGTAATATTTATTTATGATATGCTGACACTAACAGGGTGTTTATATGAAACAGGGGCATAAATCATAAGAAAAGGTGACTATGATGTTACAGCAGCCTTGGAATATGAGCATAATTTTGTATAAGGTAAATAACTCGCAAATGGCATAGCCTGTCTTTCTACTGATTTAAAGTATCTTGGTAAGACAATTAAATTGTTTCAGACTGATAAGGAGCTTGATTATGTTAACGGAAGCCGTTTCAGTAAAGAATCCAAAACAAAGGGAAGAAAATGGTATCGAAGGCTTACATCGGCAGGACTTGTGTGGTTATTAAAAATTAATTTTGGAATGAAAGCTACGGACGCAGTATGTGGTTTTACTTTTCTTAGAAAAGAGGCTGCAGATCGTTTGGTTGAGGTCTGCAGTAATGATAACGGTTGGTTTTACACCATTGAATTTTTACTTCGTGCTGAGAGAATGAATATGAATATATATGACATGCCTGTTGAATGGCAGGAGGATTATAACACAACAGTAACAGTCTGGGGTAAGACCGTTAGAGAACGAAAACATATAAATTTAATTATTTGTCTAAGGAAGTAGCTATTATGATGACCAGTATATCTTTAGTGGGCATTCACTTTCATCTGAGAAACGGATGAAAGTTTTTTACAATATGGTTCTGGAGGCAAATTAACTATTAGATTTGCGAGTTTTCATCTGTATATATAGGTGAAGGAGAAAGAAAGTTATGATAACATTATACTTGGTATTGCCCTGTTTTAATGAAGAACTTGTTATAATTGATACGGCAAAAAAATTGGAACAATTTATGAATAAACAAATTTATCAGGGAATTATATCAGAACAAAGCAGAGTATGTTTTGTAGATGATGGATCTACAGATATGACATGGTCTCTTATTGAAGAGAATTGTAGGGAGAACCGGCTATTTACAGGAGTAAAGCTGGTTGGTAATAGGGGACATCAGAATGCGCTGTTAGCCGGAATGATGTCTGTAAGGGACAAATGTGATGCTGTAGTTACCTTAGATGCAGATTTACAACATGATATTGAGGTGATTCCCCGGTTTGTCGAACTATATGAGCAGGGATATGAGGTGGTATATGGAGTTCGGCAGAGCAGGAAAGGAGAAAAACTTTTTAAAAGATTGACTGGGGATGCATTTTATCGGATAATGCGAATAGCTGGAGCAAAAGTAATAAAGAATCATGCAGATTATCGTTTAATGGGGAAAAAAGCACTTGCTTTATTAGATAGATATGAAGAGAGTAACTTGTTTTTACGAGGAATTATTCCGGAACTGGGATTTAAGAGTACTACAGTTGTTTATGAGGAAAAACCCCGGCTGGCAGGTGAATCAAAATATTCATTAGGGAAAATGATGATGCTCGCATTGAACGGTATTACGTCATTTTCAATCAGACCATTGCGACTGATAGGAGTACTTGGGATGCTTTTTTTCTTTTTGAGTATTGTTATGTTTATTTATAGTTTAATTGCCTATTGTCAAGGAAAAATTGTACCGGGATGGACAAGTCTGGTGGCTCCGATATGGATGATTGGAGGAATTCAACTTCTGGCAATTGGCATTTTGGGAGAATATATCGGGAAAGTATATATCGAAACCAAGCACCGTCCACGGTATGAAATTGATAAACAAATTATGCAGTAGAAACATTTATGGTATTGCAGATTGGTGAAGAAGAGAGAGGACGGAGAAAGTATAATGGCAACTACTATTATTCTGGCAGGTATATTTGCCCTGCTTATATTTAAGAATTATTTTGCAGATAGGAATTCTGGAGATAATTTCTCATGTAAGGAGATGGTGCTTACATATCTGTTTTATGTACTTTTACTTTTTTCTTTTGCATGGTATACGGGAATTTTAACGAGTGGATATCATTTTGTAGATGATCATGAAATATATACTGTTTGTAATGATTTTGTGAAATACGGATATATGGGTACCTTATTGAAGTGGATACGAACAGACATGCAAATGAGGTTCCGCTTTACTTATTTTCTGATACGCATTACGGAATGCTATTTTTTGCGTGATAATTATCTGGGTTGGCATATTTTGCAAACAATGCTGTCAGCAACCAGTATGTGGTTATGTTATGTATTTTCAAGAAAATGTAAGTGTCCAAAGTGGCTTGCATATGGATTTTCCATAGTGGTATTCATAGGGGGTGGGCAATCCGCTGTTTTATGGCGTTTAGGCCCTCAAGAATGCCTTGGAATTCTGTTGTTAATGATTACACTACTTTTACTTCTACGTTATTCTTGTACATCATCTAAGACGGCATTAGCAGGTTGTATAATAACAACTATACTTTTGGGGGGAATTAAGGAGGCATTTCTGCTGATTTTACCAATTCTTCCCATGCTTTTAATACTGTGGAAAAGTGCAAATGGCAATAACAAAATATCCATTAAATATGTAATGAACTGTCTGAAAAGTGATTTCATATATGTATTGGCGGTATATTCCACCTTTGCTGTGGATATACTGATCATTTTTTTTGTGATGGGAACAAATAAAATCGGATATGCAGGAGTCGATCAAACATTTCGTGCGATTGATTATCTCAAAGGCTTTTATTATATTACAACCGGAAGGCTTGGATTGTATTTGCGATGGTCACTGTATGGCAGTGTCTTCCTGATATTGCCTATGTGGATCGGGGAATATCGAAGAACAGGAAGGATACTTTCCTTTTGGAGGCAAATATGGCTTCCAGTGATACTTCTTGCTTACCTTATGGCAGCACAATATGTTCTGCATGCCAAGAGTACCATGTATGAGCGTTACCTGTTACCGTCTACCTGTATTATTTCGGCATTCTGGCTGATATTTGTTTTTCATATATGTAAAGAAACAAAATGGCAGCCTGCTTATCATATGTTTGCACTTTTAATGGTGATTGCCTTAATCCACGGTGTGGATGATGAGAACCGGGGGCATCAGTATGCAGAGGATGGGAAGAATACGACGGCGATGATTGAGTTTGTAGGAGTAGCTTCAGGGCGCAATCCCAAGGTGATAGTGGATATTGACTATGAGATGGATATGTCTGCATCTGTGATCTTACAGGATAAATATCACATTTCTTCGGTATATAATATCAATTATAACGGTGCAGTACAGGAGGAATATGCAGGGGACTGTTACATTGCCGATGAAGAAGAGGAGGATAAAATTCCAATCACGGCGGCTGAGATCTATATGGGATATCCCGATAAGTTAGAAAAGCTGATGGCAGAATGTGACATGGATATTTCGGAATATGATAAGAGGGTGTTTGGAGATTATGTTGTATTGATCCGGCGGTAGTAAGGGAACGCATAGAAGGGTACTTTCATGAAAAGAAAAACAACCGTGGTCTTGGAAATTATTATTGTAATATGTGCAGCAATATGTGGAATATGGCTGAGCGGAAGGAGAAATGGGGCAAATACACAGGAGGAGCTTCACGTACTTATTGTTGGAGATTCCATTAGTGAAGGGGCAGGAGCCAGTGATCCGTCTCTCAAGTGGTATAAGTATCTGGTTCCATATGTGAATGAGACGTATGGGAAGGATCTGCAGATTACGAATGTTTCCATGGGAGGCAACACGAGTTACGCAGGCTATGTCCGGGTTATGCAGCTTGACGAAAAGGAGAACTACGATCTGGTTATGGTCTGCTTTGGAGAGAATGATGCAGAAGCAGATTTTGCTGAGTATTATGAGCTGCTGCTGCAGACAATCGTAGAAAGGTGGCCGTCCTGCAGGCTTATTACAATTCTGGAAAGCTCTCAGAGAGAGTATACAGCGAAAATACAAACCATACAGAGATTAAGTGAACAATATCATGCCTATGTAATGGATACGATAGCAGCCTTTGATCAAAGTGGCAGGAGCTATGATGAATTATGCGATGATGGAACACATCCGAATGATGAAGGGCAGAAAGTATATTATGAGGAAGCGGTGAAGGTGATCGACGGGATTTATGGGAAGCAGCGGGATAATTCCTCGTTTCACTACTATGCAGCGGAAGATTTTACACAGACAGGTGTATGCGCCATGGAGTTAGAGATAAACGGATATGTCAATTCTATGGGAATTGATTATGACCGGATCAAGGGGTATCATGAAATAGAGGTAATGGTTGATGGAAACTCTCTTTGGAAGTATCAGGAAGACTGGAGTTATGATTTTACCCAGAGACATATTGAGGTAATAAAAAAGGGCAGACAGAAAGTCGATAAAATAATCATCACATTTTCATCGGAGGAAGAGATGAAAGGCTTCCATGGTATGATTTTGGAATAGAGCAGGAGAAGAGAATGAAAGAAGTGATAAAGAGGGAGACATTCTGGCGATGGCTTTTAATAGCTGCGCTGCTCATCTGTGTAATTCCATTATTATGGATTGCCGTATATAATCACAGCAGTGCAGATGATTACTCTTATGGATGCCTTGCAAGATGGGCATGGACGGATACACATAATCTGTTCCGGGTGTTTGCGGCGGCAGGAGAGAAAATTAAGAATACTTACCTGAACTGGCAGGGATCTTACAGTGCGGTTGCTCTTTTTGCACTGCAGCCTTCTATCTGGGGAGAAGAATTTTACGGCTGTACAACGGTGATCGTTCTGGGATTGCTTTTGGTTGGCACTTTTTTCTTTTGCAGAAAGACGGTAACAATTCTTGGAGGAAAGAGGATCACGGGAGATCTGATTGCTTTGGTGCTTACGCTTCTTAGTATAGAGTTTCTTCCGTCACCGGTAGAGGGATTCTTCTGGTGGAACGGCTCTGTTTACTATGTTGTATTTTATGCCCTGTTTTTAATAGAGACATCACTTCTTATGGAAGTGGTGCAAAAAGATCAATGCAGAGCAGGACGGCTTGCAGTCTTATGCATCCTGGGGGTATTTCTGGCGGGTGGTAATTATATTACCGCATTGCTTGCTATGGAGACAGGTTTCCTGCTTCTTCTTGGAGCCGTCTTACGGAAGCGGAAAGCTGCCTGGAAGGTTGGAATTGTGTATTTATTAACCGTGACAGGTTTTGCGGTAAATTGCCTGGCACCCGGAAACGCAGTCCGGCAATCTGCATTTGAGTCCTGGTCTCCGGTTCGGGCTGTATTATATTCCTATCATGAAGCATACAATTACATGATTGAGTGGTCACATCCTCTGGTGCTGCTTGGTCTGGTCTTTCTGATTCCGTTTGTATGGAAACTGCCTTCATTGTTGCCGGCTCATAAGAAATCCATGTGGAGATATTTGATTGCGTTGGCAGTTCAATATTCCCTGTTTGCATCCACCTTTGCACCGACACTTTATGCATATGGTGCTGTTGGTGCGGGAAGGATTCAGAATGTACGCTTTTTCTTCTGGCTGTTAAGCTGTGTGGTTATGGAATATATTGTGATCTGTATGATTCGTCAGGCTTTGCCTGAGGCTTCAGAAGCTGTCGGGGGAGAGTATGCAGGGATATTCTTCGGCTGCATTCTTGCCCTAGGAGCATTCTTTGCAGGAAATACCCTGCTTGCGGATGATACCAGGGATCTGGTCAGTGTAACTGCAGTAAAGTCTCTTATTTCCGGAGAGGCAAAAACCTATGATATGGAGATGAAACAGCGCCAGCAGGCTTACCTGTCTGATACAGCACAGGTGCAGGTATCTCCTCTCAGCGCAAAACCCGAGCTGCTATTCTGGGAAGACATCACGGATAACCCGGATGAGTGGATTAATCAGGTTGTGGCAAGGTTTTATAGGAAAGATGAGGTGTATTTGGAGGAGGATGCACATGATACTATACCATGGATCAAAGAGCGGAATTAAAGGTGATATTGCACCTAAGAGCCTTGATGCCTGCGACTTTGGACAGGGGTTCTATATGGGGGATCTGCCGGATCAGCCTAAGGGTTTAATTGCCGAGTTCCCTGACAATAGATTTTATGAACTGGATTGTGATTTTGCTGGTTTAAAGATTAAAATCTTTGAAGAAGATGCCAATGATCAGATCGATTGGGCATTGTTTATTGCTTATAACCGGGGACTTTTGGAAGAAAAATATAGGAATCTTTGTGAGAAATATCGGGCATATAATGAAAACTATGATGTAATCATAGGAATCATTGCAGATGATAAGATGACGCAGGCATTACAGAGATTTTTCATGGGGGAGTTATGTGATGCAGCACTGATTGAAGCAATGCAAAAGGTGAGCCTCGGAAAGCAATATGTTGCCAAAACAAAAGAAGCCTGTGATAAAACGCACATTAAAATTCTTCAGGAGAGTCCTTTGACGTATGAGGAGATAAAGCAGGCAAAGGCTATAAGTCAAAATAGAAATCTGATACTGGATCAGCTGTTTAGACAGCTGAATACCAGATATCGCAGGGCTCAGAATGTAAAATATTTTGATGAAATTATAGAGGAGTGGAATCGTCAATGAAGCTAACAGCAGTGTACACAGGACAATGTGAAATGTCGGCCAGATTATTCATATTATCATGTAAAAAAGGATATGATTCCCGTGATTTTATTGATAAATTGCTAAGTTCAGACCTTGCAGTGCATATGTATCATGATGAAATCTCTTCGATCTGGCTTGGAGAAAAATATCTTATGGAGACACTGGAGGCTGAGGTAAAGATTAAGAAAGGGGAAGTTCTTTCTGCTGATTTTATGGAGTGGGCGGGCTATCTGTACAGAGTATGGAGTATTGATTATCCGCAGGAGATGCCGAAAGATATGCTGGAACAGGGACCATGTGAAGTGCTGCAGCAAATGTATCTTGGGATTCATGTGATGTCGTATGAGATGGCAATTCAGAATATAAAATCAGCTTATCTCGAAAGATCGCGAAAGAGAAAGAATTAGAAAAAATAGAGAGAGAATTATAGAAGAGGAGCAACAGTCTCTTTAAAAGAAGCCTGATGAAATTTATAATTTCATCAGGCTTTCGTATTCCTTCTGCCGTTTGGGAGAGGTCTCAGCAGCTTTAAAATCCGGATTATTATATTCCGGAGACAATTCCTCAGGAAGAATGATTCCGGGATGGAAAAGCAGCTCTAAGGTGTCGGGATCCTGTCCGTATTTCTGAAACTTATCCATCAACCGGTTGATCCGGTCGGCATCCATGGAACCGCCCATAATCAATCCCCATAAATAATAGTTCCCTTTCATGGGGATAATAGGATGTCTTTTGGTATACCATGTGCAAAATTGAATGATGACATTTTTAATCAGATTTACCGGCGGATAGGTATGGTATAAGGCAGGAGTGCTCAGGTAAGGAGCTAAGGGCTCTCTGGAAATGCGGATATACTGTACCGGGTAATGATTCCAAAGTACGACATCGCGCAAGGCATCCCAGACAACCGGAATCATATGGGAATGCTGATGACTGTCGAGACATAGTACATAATCGGAAGGCATTGCATGATATAGCTTTTGAATCTGTGCCTGGATTTCCGTGGAAAGCTGCTTACGCAGTTCATTTCTCGCAGAGGTGTAAGAGCTTTTAAAGAAATACATCCAGCTGCACTTAAAATATCCGTTTTCATCAACAAGAAGCGGAATCTTTGCAGGATCTGCACAGCAGTGTCCCTCGAAAAAGTTAAGGTGCAGTGCAACCGTCAGAGCCGGACGTTCTTTCATTACAGGAAGAAGCAGATCTATACAGTCTGCAAAGCAGCTCATATTGGGAATGACACTGATTCCTGACAGCTTTCCCTGTTGGACGAGAGCTAATATTTCTTTTGAAGCATTTATGGAAATGCCGTAGTCATCGGCATGATATATAATCATGATCTTGCTCCTTATGAATGGAATTTAATTACCCTGAGACTTAAAGGTCTTTTTCTGGGGCGGTGCCGGCATCCTTTTCATACCCGCATCTCCGGCTGATCAGATATCTCGGGCGTGCCTTAATCTCATCATAAATTCTGGAAATGTAATGTCCGATGATGCCGAGACTGATCATCAGAATACTTCCAATCCAGCAAAGTAGAACAATAACAGTCGTGAAGCCCTCCACAGCGGTTCCGGAAAAATAACGGAACAATGCCTCAATCGTAAAGCCCAAAGCTGGAATAAACATAAACCACCCTAAAATGGTAACCACCTGCATCGGTGCACCGGAAAAGGAGGTAATGTTACGGAGTGCGTATTTCACCAGACTCCAAAAGCTCCATTTGGAGGTGCCGATTTCCCGGTCCTGTACTTCAAACGGGATCTGGATTGTTTTAAAGCCTACCCAGGAGGATAAGGCGCGGAAAAACGGTGTCCGTTCCGGCATCAGGAGAAGGGCATCAATTGCTTTCCGGTCCAGAAGCTTATAATCGGAGGCATTTTTCATGTCAATTTTCGTAAGCTGACTGATAATTCCATAAAATCCATTGGCGCACATGCGATGGAAAACACTTTCCCGGCCACGATTGGACTTCACGGCTTCTACCACCTCATATCCGTTCTTCCATAATTCGTACATTTGCGGAAGAAGTGCAGGAGGATGCTGTAAATCGCAGTCCATAATGACGGCACATTCTCCGGCAGCAGCTTCAAGTCCTGCGAAAATCGCCGCTTCTTTGCCAAAATTACGGGAAAAAGAAAGTCCTTTGACGTTGGCTTTTGTCTGGGCAAGCCGGACGATATTTACGTAGGTATTATCCATGGAACCATCGTCTACGAAGATGATTTCAAAATCAATTCCGGACTGCTTTAAAATCTCTTCGATCGTTTCATAAGTCCGGAAAATATTATCCTGTTCATTATAGGAGGGAATCACTAGAGAAATCATATCCTGGATCACTTTCTGTTTATTACATCGATTTTATTCACTATTACTGTGGTTGCTTGTGGAAATACATTTTATGAGATAAACTATTGTTTATTATAACGGTTTGTTCTTAAAACTTCAATCAGGTATTTAGGAAACCACGTGGATTTATCAGTCAATTATTTACAAAATAGTAATCATCCGGCACAGTATCTTGGAGAGGAGAATTATGCAGCAGTTACTGAATTGTCCGTAAAAAATAAAAATATTCTGTCACATGTCTTAACATAGGACATGCAGGGACGATGTATATAATACAATATTTGTGTCAAAAATAAGCGGGGATAAAGTATGGCACGAATTATTGATTATGAGGCTCAAAACATCATAGGCGGTAAGCTGCGTGAGTACAGACTGGAAAGGCATCTGAGTCAGAAGGAATTGGCTGAACGACTTGAAACCTATGCCATATATGTCTGTCGCGGTTCCATTTCAAGAATTGAAAACCATGAACGCACAGTTACGGACTTTGAACTGCGTGCTCTGGCAGAGGTTTTGGAGGTTGATGTTGTAGATCTTTTTGAAAAATAGAAATTACAAATATACAAAAGCACTGATTTTGCGTTATGATGCAAGATGAGTGCTTTTGTGTTACACCTGATGGGAAGGAAGGCAGCTCCCGTCAGGATATGGAATGGCAGACGGATAATTGCTTGCAGGCAGGAAAAACTTATGAGTGGGACAGAACAGGGAAATTCAATAGTAAAAAATATTTTGATTCTGGAGGATGAACCAGCAGCCTTGAGATATCTGGTAAAGATCGTGGAGGATTGCAGTCCTTTGGAATATTGTGTATTCGGTTATACCGGTCTGAAAGAAGCTTATGAATGTATGAAGCACCGGACAATCTCCTTATTTATGGTGGATATCATGTTGGATCAGAAGAAATGCAACCGGGAGGGCTATCGTTTTATCGAGGAAATCCGTAAAAGTGAAGAATACCGTCATGTACCGGTGATTTTTGTGACAGGACTGGAGGAACCGAGAGCACAGGCTTATAAGGATCTGCATTGTTTTGGGTATATCCAAAAGCCTTATGATGTCAATGAGATTCACAGAATGGTGAAGAAATGTCTGACTTATAATCCGGTGGAAGCAAAAGCAAGGCTACATCTGAAGAACGATGGAATACACGTTCTCTTTGACACAGATCAGGTTGTGTATGTGCGCATTACAGGAAAGAACCTGTCTGTCAAGGTTCATGGCAAGCCATTGGCTCAGTATGCATATCTTACCATGAAAGAAATTATGGAACAGCTTAAGTCAGAGCCAATGATAATGTGTGGAAAAGGCCTTCTTGTAAATGGAAAATATATGGATTATCTGGATCAAAAGGAGAGAAAGCTTTATCTGAAGGATGAGGCAGAACCCTTGAAATTAACGAGAGCAGGATTGAAGGAGAATATCCATAGTATTACTGATGGTTTGTCACGGTGAAACTGTGGGTGAAACGAAAAGAAACGCTGAAAACAAACAGTATAACTGTATTAAGAGGAATGTGCATCATGGATATAATGAAATAAAAAGCAGAGGAGTCCGTGATGACAGAAGAGTTTTCGATTAATAATGAACAAATGGGGAAGAGAATACGGGAGTTGCGTGAGAAAGAGGGACTCACTCAGGATGCCTTATCAGAAATTCTTTCCGTAGGACCGAATGTAATCGGGTGTTATGAACGAGGAGAATATGGTCCTTCCAAGAAGACCCTCAGACTGATCTGTCAGTATTTTGGTGTATCTACGGATTATCTTCTATATGGAGAAACGGAAAATGTGGAAGACATCATGGAGCAGGTAGATCATTTCTCGGATGCGGATAAGTTGAAAGTATTAGTACGCCTGATGCATTACTTCATCAAAGGCAATGTACTTACGAAAGAAGATAAAGCGTGCAGGGATCATATGAAAGTGATCATTGATCAGTTATTTGAATCTGAGGAATAAGGGGACGAAATACATAGGATGAAAACAATTTTAATTTTGGAAGATAATGCCCGTGAGATGGAGCGGCTGGTTAAAATTGTTCGTGAACAGGGTGCGCAGAATGAAGTAATATGTGCGGTTAACCTGGAACAGGCATATCATATGGCAATGGAGAAATCCATTGATCTTTTTCTGTTAGATATTATTCTGGATCCCCGGACCGCTGGGGACGCTTCCGGTATGAAATTTGCAGATCATATCCGTGAAGTGGAACGCTATCATTTTACTCCCATTATTTTTATTACCGGACTGGAAGATCCCAGTCTGTATGCATACAGTGATGTCCAATGCTACAGCTATATCGAGAAACCCTATGATACAAAGCAATTGTCTGAGCTTATAAAGGAAACCCTTATGATCCCGACCGATTCTTCGGCTTCAGACAGAGTATATTACAGAAGAGATGGAATACTATTAAAACTTTGCAAGGAGGACATTGTCTATATTGAAAATGGACGTTCCGGAAGAGTGATCCACACAACAGCCGATGAGCGTTACCTGCCATATAAACCAGTGAAGGAGATCCTTAAAGAATTAGATTCCGATGATTTCGTCCAGTGTAACCGTTTCGTGATCGTTAACCGGAATTATGTCGAAACCATAGATTCCGTCAACAGATACGTTACTTTTAAAACCGAACGGATTCGGTAGAAATTGGATTGACATATAAGAAGAATTTTTTGAGGAGGGTGTTTAATGGTTAGGGACATTATGGGGTTAATGGAAATTATTTCACTACTGTTTATATTAGCTGCTGTATATAATGAAAAATTTAAATGTGAGATTTATGAAGTCATCTTTATAATTTCTGAACTGATTTTTATTTCGGGAATAAATAATCATGGTTGGCCAAGTTATTTAGCAAGTATATTTTATGTATTTCTATTTTGTTATGCATTATTAAATTATAAAGCTTCATTGAGAAAAACATTACTTAATTGTGTAATTGCATATATTATCACAGGAATAGTACAACTGGTATCATATTGGATTGTGGGAATCATTCTCGAGTTTACTAAAGCAAGTATAGGACAGAAAGAATTAGTTGTTACAATTGCATATACAGTTATCATCATAATATTTAGTAATAAATTGCATTTAAATGATCTTTCAAACTTTTTTGTAAGAAGAAACAAGTTAGTATGTATTATAGGAGTATTTGTTCTAGTATTATTAGGTAGCCAAGCATGGATCATTAAAAGAACTCATACATTAGATGCCAAATATGTATTGGTTAGTATATCTTTTGTGATACTTTTGTTGGTTTTAGTCATGGAGTGGCAGAAATCTAGAATTGATGCAGGGAAAAGAAAAACACAATTAGAATTGAACAAGTTATATTACAGTGCATATGAAGAGTTGATTCAATCCATGAGAGAGAAGCAACATGACTATAAAAACCATATAAATGCAATGCAAGGGATATTGTATTCAACAGATAATTGTAACATTGCTATTGAGGAACTAAAAAAATATTTGGGAAGCCTTACAAATAAAGTTGATAATTTAAGAGTACTGACAATGGTAGAAAATCCACTCATTGCAGGTTTTATCAATTATGAAATAACCAGAGCAATAAATATGGGCGTTGATGTAAAGCAGAGTTGTGTCATGCCTAATATTTCTATCAAAATTCCAGAGTGTCAGATTGTTGAGATGTTAGGAATTCTTCTGGATAATGCAATTGAGGCTATGAATAATTCTGAAGAAAAGAAAATGATAATTGAATTGAGAATTGATAATCAAAAGCTAGTATTTTCAGTCCAAAATTCTTGTAAAAATGTAACTTCTAGTGACTTTAGAGTGTTCTTTAAAAATGGATATAGTACAAAAGGCGTTAATAGAGGAATTGGATTGGCAAAGCTTAAGAATATGGTAGAACAAAATGGAGGGGATGTACATATTTCTAGTGAAGAACTCGGACATGAATCCATGATAAATATAGAGGTTACGATTAATGTTTGATACAATATTCCCCCAAATAATTATGCAACATTTGGGGGAATAGATGGTTACTCTTCAGGAAAATCGGGTTCGCCAAAAAAAACAATGCTGATTCCGCTCCATGAAATATAATCGAAAACGGATAAGCACAGTCCACAAAGAGCTAATCCAATTTGATGTAATTTAATTCTCTTCATATTTTTTCACCTCCTTATAAATTTTTGTTATAGCTAATTGAACAGTGTGAAGAACCACCATCCAAAAACTTGCCAGTAAATACGGACATTCAGGAAAAAGAAATAATAGAATTGCGACAATCAGAACCACCTGAAAGGAAGCAATGCGGTTTCTTTGGATTCCCTTTTCGTCCAGCTTGACCTCGCGATGGGAAAGGAGAGGGCCAAGCCGGTATTCTGTGATTGCACATGGAATCATGAGTCCGATACGCAGAATCGGTGTTAAAGGAGCTGTCACCGGCAGGATCATAACGGTTGGAATAAATACAAGAACCGTCAGCAGCAGGCAGGTCCAATAGCTTTTCGTGTGGATTCCGCCATTTTTACTTCGTAATAAACAGAATGGAATCAATGCGCATAAAAAATATAGAAAGAAACCGAAATAATAAAACATCACTGCCAACAGGATTAATTTGCTGAGGTCATAAAGAAGCGCTGTGATGACATAGCGTATTACCTTTAATTCATATTCGGTAAAGTCATAAGTGTTTCTGATTTTGTTCATCAGCGCATCCATGAGTTACATCTCCTTTTTCCATATCATAATTCCGGGAAAAACAAAGGATGGAAAATCAGCCGGAATTGTGTATAATGCGGGTGAAAAAGATGGGAAGAAAAAGTGAAACATAGATAAGAAAAAGCAGAATGATTTGTTCCTGAAAAAATCATATTCAGGATGATGAAAATCAGATATAAACTGTATAAAGAATGAGAAAAGAGAAATGTATTGCAGAAATGCCTGAACAATGCAAAAGTAAGAACAAAATGATCATTCGAACTACAGGAAAGGTGATAAATGGGAATAATTAACATTTTTACTTGTAATAAATGATGTTTAAGCAAATTAAAATGATAGAAATATTTGGAATAAATATGGATTTTATAAGAAATTATCTGTTTTTTATGCAGAAAAAGTAATATAATACATCCGTCCCGTTTTTGTTACAGTAAGATGATGAGGTGGAATGACGAATGAAGAAAATAAATCAAGAGCTTTTCATAGCCATTCTGGATGATGATCCCGATTTTGCGTATGTATTATCGCGGATGATAGAGAAGGTTCTGGGTGCCGGAAAGGTACAGGTACATATTCAGACTTTCCGGACAACGCAGGAGGCGGATACCTCGCCGTTGTCATTTGACCTGTTGTTTCTGGATGTGGAACTGGGCAATGAAAATGGAATTCAGTGGGTGAAAAAGTGGAGAAAGACCCGTAAGTTTCAGGACATTATTATTGCTTCATCCTATGATCATTATGTGCTTGACAGTATTGAGGCCCGTCCATTTGCTTATATAAGGAAGGCACATCTGGAAGAGGATCTGCGGAAAGCAGTCAGAAGATATTGGAAAGAAAGCCGTGAAGAGCCTATTTATGTCATTGTGAAGGATGGGAAGAAGAATATTCTGGTAGATCCTTATCATATCGACTATTTGCAGGCGAATGGCCATTATATTGACATTATTATGGATAATGAAGAGCCGATCGTGGTGAGAAACCACATTAATGAACTTCAGCATACCCTGGAAAAGTATGGTTTTGTCCGTGTTCAGGTGAGTTATCTTGTCAATGTGAAGTTTATAGAGCGGTTTGATGGTAAAAATGTTTATTTACGTAATGGAATAAAGAAATTCGTTAGTCCGCGTTTTGAAAAACAGCTTCTTGAAAAATTGAGAAGTTATATGGAATCCGATGGAGATGACTTAAATGGAGATACTGGCTAATCTGTGTGAATCGGTGCTGTGGATTGTATTTTTAAAGATATTTTGTCGGCCAAAGTATAGTAGGAAAATTGATTTTCCGGGAGCAGTATCAGCGGTTCTTCTGCTTATGGCAAGTATTGGTTTTTCAGATCAATTTGCATTATTTTCCCAATATACGGTTCTTATTGATTTTGTGATTGCCTTCGGGTACACCATGCTTTTTCTGGAGGGTATGTGGTACTGGAAGCTTTTTCTGATTGCAGTATATAATGTTGCCCTTCTTGGTTCAAGTGTTCTTGCAGTGAACTCTTTCGTGAATCTTTTTCATGTAGATGTGACGGTACTTGTGGCTGAGGGCAATCCTCTGCGGATTGCCATGATTGTTACTGCCAAGGTCGTATTGGTCATATTGGTGATTCTTTCCAGAATTTTCAGGGATAAAATCATGGTATTACAAAGAGCAGGAGTGTGGGTTATTGTATTTCCGTTTATAACGATATCCGTAGGTACAACATTGTTTCAGACTCTTGTACATTTTTACAGGCAGACTTCGGATATTGTCTGGATTGTGTGGCTGCTTCTGATGGTCTGCGCGCTGTGCTTTATGAGCTTCCAGCTGGCCTATGATGCATACCGGGGAAAGCAGCAGAAGAAAATGAGCGATTTTCTCCGTAAACAGATGATTATCCAACAGCAGACCTATAAGCAGCAGTATGAAAATATCAGGAAGGTCCGTAAGACACAGCATGATATGAAGCACCGTCTGGTAGTCATTGAGCAGCTGCTGCTTGAGAAGGACTATGAAAGAGCACAGAATTATACCAGAGATTTTCTGATGGAACTGGATGGAGTAAAAGAATTTAAATATGGAGACAATCCTTTAAGTACCCTGCTTTTGATGAAGGAAGAGATTGCAAAAGAAAATGGAATTGATATCAGTATTGATATGGATGTTCTGGAAACAACAAGAATTTCGGATCTTGATCTGGCAATGATTCTTGGAAATCTCATGGATAATGCGATTGAAGCAGCCAAAGAAGTCAAAGAAAATCCAGAGATCCGGGTACTCATAAAAACGAGGGGTGTCTTGTATATCAGTGTCCGGAACACGGTGAAGGATTCTGAAATGGAAAACCCTTTCAGGCATAATTATACAACCAAAGAGGATGCATTGTTACATGGATTTGGGATTTCCTGTATTCAGGAGTTGGTTGATAAAAACGGGGGAAGATTTGATCTGAACGTTTCGGAAGGCTGGTTTCGGGCTGAAATCTTCTTCTGACAGGCTGTCAAGAGAAAAATATGACATAAATCGGGCAAAAGCTGACATTCTGCTATTCAAATGAAAAAATTGCGGTTACAATAATGAAAAAGGAGGGGGAAGCAGACGTGTCGGAATTTCTAGCCAAGAGAATCACGATGAGGTTTATCCGTAAGTTTCAGATTAAAGAAGAGGATTGGGATTTGTACTACCTCGGTATCGAGGTTATTGTAACTACGGCATTGACAAGTCTGATGATCATGGCGCTTGGAATTGCGTTACGGAATTTTTTTGGATCTGTTGTTTTCTTACTGTGTTTCATGAGTATTCGGGGTTATTGCGGAGGATATCACGCAAAAACCAGAGTGCGGTGCTTCTTTGTTTCGATACTGTGCTATCTGCTTTCATTTGGAATGATGAAGGGGCTGTTATTTCTTCCGGAGATTGCGCAGAACATTCTCATTACAATAGGGGTAGCAACGGCGTTTATACATTTTGCGAAGTTTGCGCCGGTAGAAAATCCGAACAAGAGAATCCGTGAGGAGATGAAGGAACAAAACAAAATCATGTCCTTTGCGATGCTCGTGGTCTGGTATCTGGTCTGTTCTGTGTTCGTATTTGCCGGAACATATGAGATATCAACGCAGATATGGGCAACAATAGACATTATTGCTTTACTTCTCTGTGTAAAAAGGAGGAAAAGGAAATGAATAAATTCAAAGCAACATTGTCGAGGCTCATAATGGCAGCCGTCTGGGGCGTAGCAATCACAACACTGACTTCTACATCCCGTTATCTGACATATCAGCCGAAGGGCGAAGAAGAATTAATGCGCAGATATCTTTAGATGTGTACATATGCGGTGTAAAAAGGGATAAAAATGTACACGTTTAGATATGCAAAAACCTCCAGCAGGACAACCTGTCTGGAGGTTTTTGTTAAGAATTTATTAAGGTTTTCCTAAAAAAAATAAATATTTGTTTTAGCTCTTTCTTTTTTGGGAAATAATGATATGCTAAAGAAGTAATAAGCATATATTGATTTGAGGAGAGTGTGCATATGAAAATAGAGAAATTAATAGCTGTTTTGATGTTAGCAGTGTTGATGCTGACCAGTTGCGGACAGACTGCATCACAAACAGATAATACGGTGGTACTGCCACAGATTAATGGGGAGGCAAGGAATGTAATTATTACCGAATCCGGACAGATTTTTGATGCGGATACGGGAGAAGAGATTATTCTTAATACCCCGCAGCCATCAGCAGAAGCAGCCGGGCAGGAGGTGGCAGAGGCTTCGCCGCAGCCTTCTGAGGAACCGGAAATTGCTGTGGTTCAGGATGCGGAGGTTGTGGTTCCCCATCCGGAACAGTCGGTAAGCCACGTAGATACAGAAAAGCTTGGTGATGACAAACTGAATATTGTTTTCCTTGGAGACAGTATCATTGATAATCACCGGGATGAGACCGGTATTGCTTATCTTACGGGTGTTGCCTGTAATGCGAATGTGTACAATATGGCAATTGCCGGAACAAGTGCAACAATTGAATATGGTGAGAAGGAAGGAAATGAGGACTGGACATCCAGAAGTCTGATCGGAGTCACCAAGGCAATTAAGGGAGACATTCCGACAGATATTTTTAAGGGTACCAGAGCCGGTGAAATTATTGATAACAAGGAAGTGGATTTCTCAACCGTAGATTATTATGTCATTGAATATGGAGTCAATGATTTCTTAAGAGGAATTAATCCCGGGGATGTGGAGGATCCGTATGATATGCATACGTATGCGGGAGCACTTCGGATTGCGGTTGGTAATCTTAGAGCTGTATCGCCCAATGCTGCTATTGTATTGTGTTCTCCCTGTTATTCACAATTCTTTGGTAAAAACGGTGCCTTTTTGGGAGATGCGAATATGATGAGCAATGGTTATGGAACCATCAGTGATTTTAAAGGAGCCTGTGAATACGTTTCGAATGAACTCGATACCTTGTTTATGGATGCATATCAGACACTGGGAATTGACAGTACTAATGCAGATGACTATCTCGAGGATGGAATTCATCTGACGCAGAAGGGAAGAGCCTTATATGCCGGTATGCTTGGAAGAATTATAAATTATAATGAGGATAATAAGAATTCCGGTATGTAAACAGATCAGGGAAGACACCGTCTTTTAGGAGAATAAGAAAAAGCAGTAGGGAGTATATATTTATAAAGAGATTAAATCGGGATGTGTGATGCGTAGACGTATTTGTAGAATGGCGCTTGTGGGGATTGTGCTGCTGACGGCATGCGGTCAGCAGGGAATACAGGTGGCGGAAACTGCCGGAAGAACGGAAAGTGATACGGTCTATGAAAAAATGCAGGAAGAACAGAAGAAGCAAAAGAAAAGCAGTCCTTCTCCGATAAGCGAGAAAGAAACAGAGCTGTCTGAGGTGATAGAGAAGCTTCCGACAGACAGTCCGGAGCCCTCCATGGAACCTGATCCGGAAAGCTATGATTTGCAGCTGGTATTTATAGGGGATGAGACATTTGGACAGAACCCGGACGGAACAGGAATACCGGAATTGTGTATGATGCGCTGTAAAGCACATGGATACAGTCTGACAGCTGATGGAACGGGTGCAGCTGTGGAAGATACAGAGATATTGGGAAATGATAGGTGGAGATCCCAGGGGCTTGTCGGTATGGTGAAAGCAATGAATGCGGAAATTAATCCCGGGATATTTGCGGATGAAGCTGTGCAGGCTGTTTTGAGCGCTGCGGAAACGGATTTTTCCAATACAGATTACTTTATTATTTCATATGGACTTAATGATTTCCGGCATGGAATACCGCAGAACAATGAAGAATACGCATATGATTTCCGAACCTATGCCGGGGCATTACGGGTTGCGGTTGGAGCATTAAAAGACAGATATCCCGGTGCTGAAATTATTCTGTGCAGTCCATACTATTGCAGGTTTTACAAAGATGGATGGATGATCGGGGACAGTAATACATTTGATCAGGGAAAAGGAACCTTACGTGATTATATGGGAACCTGTGAATATATTGCCGGTGAACAGCAGGTGTTGTTTCTGAATACATATGATAATCTTGGAATTGACGGATATACAGCAGACGAATATCTGCAGGATGGAATCTATCTTACGGATAAAGCAAGAGATTCTTATGCGGATCTGCTTGCCGGGATGATTCTTAACCATGAAGAGCAGAAGAATAATTGAATCAGAGGTAATTGAATAAGAAAAGGAAAAGAGCGTTTGTTTTGGTTGAAAAACAAATGCTTTTTTACTATACTGTATGTAATTCGCGTAGAAAGGGGAAGCTATGATAACAGTAGTTTTAAGCTGGATTTACATATTCATAATATGCTTTTTGCTTGGTGTGGGAGTGTTTTCACTTGGCACAAAATTATGTGGTAAGAAAGATTTTACTGCGCCGGTCAGCCTCCTTACTGTACTTGGAGTCATGGTATCTACGGTAATTGCATCTTATATCAGCTGTGTAACCGGAATAGGAATGCCGGCGCATCTGTTTCTGGTTTTGCTTGCTGTTTTATCTGCGGTCTGGCAGCGCAGACAGCTTGTTATGTATTGGAAGAAAATAAAACCCGTTGTGCTTTCCTGGGAGGGGTTCTTTTATTTCGGTTTCATTTTGTTCATTGCTTTTTTTGCATCCAGAGGGGAATTCCACACGGATACCAATATCTATCATGCCCAGAATATTCGTATTTACGAGGAATATGGTCTGATTAAGGGAATGGGAAATCTGCAGCAGCATTTTGCGTATAACAGTTCCTATCTGGCATTTGCGGCAGTATTCAGTATGAAATGGCTGCTTGGACAGTCACTTCATACAACAACAGGATTTCTGGAAGTACTTTTCTGTATCTATGCATTTTACGGCTTGAAAAGATGGAAGAGCCACAAGAAGCATCTGGCAGACTGTGTAAAGCTGGGAATACCGTTCTATGTTCTGGTGATTCTGATACGCAGCATGTCTCCTGCCACCGATTTTGGAACGATGCTGTTTGTACAATATCTTCTGGCAGCATGGTGTGACAATCTGGAGGAGAAGAAGGACATCTTCTTTTATTCACTGCTTTCTGTAGTGGCTGTTTTCGTGGCAACAATGAAGTTTTCGGCGTGTCTTATTGTGCTTCTTGCAATATATCCTGCGGTATGCCTGCTCAGGGACAGGCAGTGGAAAACCATTGTGTTCTGCCTGCTGAGTGGAATACTGGTTGTCTGTCCTTTCCTGATACGGAACTTCCTTATATCAGGATGGCTGTTATATCCTTTTGACAAGATTGACTTATTTCACGTGGCATGGAAGATCCCACGGGAATATCTGGTGGAGGATTCTGCCCGGATTAAGGTATGGGGAAGATGTCTGTATGATGTGGAACTGCTGAATTTAAGTCCGGTTCAGTGGATTCCGTACTGGTGGAGTGGACAGGAACGGTATGAGCAGATGCTTTTGGGAAGTGTTCTTGCGGGGACATTGCTTTTGGGAGTACAGACAATTTATGGCAGGATCAGGAGAACACAGATAGCGTGGGATAAAGTGGTTCTGGCAGCAGTGATTTATATCAATATTGTACTGTGGTTCTTCATGGCGCCTTTTATCCGTTATGGTCTGGCTTTTCTTTTTGCCGTGCCGATGCTTGCTTTGGGAGAATGGTGTTCTGCTGAAAAGAAAGGATTTTACAGTATTGTGTGCGGAGGACTCGTATTTTGTATTGTAGTTTGCCTCAGCCCTTACTGGGACCGGTATATTACCGATGGTGGTGTTTTCTTAAAGCATCATCTGACAGATCCGTATTATATAAAGCAGCAGGATTATGACCGGGGGAATATGGAAAGTATGCAGATCAATGGAAATGAGATTTATTTTGATGCTGCCTATGATGAAATAAACAGTTATTTCACATGTCCCGGCACCTGTTATAAATCAATGCTGGAGAGAAGCACACTAATGGGAGATGAGATCACAGATGGTTTTATGGCAAGGTGAAAAGAGAAAAAGAGCTGCAGAGGGAATCGTGTCGGTTCTTCTTTCTGTGCTTACCGTATTTGCAGGTACGGCTTATCAACAGTATGCAGGAGTGCCGGAGGGAAGCAGAAAGGTGATTTATCTGTTTCTTCAGATACTGTTATGGACGGTTTTGTATTTTGCAGGCTTTAGGATAACAGAAGGTGTGCTGAAGAAGAAGGAAGCAGCCGGTCGGGAAGAGTATACACTTCACTTTTCTGCCGGTCGGCAGATGATCGGTCTGGTGTTGTGCTGGCTTCCATATCTGCTGATTTATGCACCGGGACTTGTTAATTTTGACACGATAAACCAGATCAATGATTTTTATGATGGAATATCACCGGTCTGCTTCGGCTTTGTGGAGGGGCAGGAAACGGTTGTGGCATTGCTTAATGACCATCATCCTGTTTTTGTGACAGTGCTTTTTTCCCTGATTATGCTTCCGTGGAAGGCAGCTGGATATCCTGCGGGAGGAATCTTCTGTTACTGTCTGTTACAGATGATATTTGGAGCATGGGTATTTGTGGGATTCCTTTCAGCCTTAAAGCGTTGGGGACTTCCCCGAAAAGCATATCAAATCATTTATGGTTTTCTGGCGTTGATGCCATTTGTTGCTTTATATATGGCTACGATGCTGAAAAATACATTGCATGGGATTATTTTTGTCTGGTATTTATGGAAGCTGCTGCAGATGCTTCACGGAGAAGGTGGCAGGAAGGAAATGAAGTGGTTCTGGCTGACTTCGGCGCTGTTGTGCCTTACACAGAAAACAGGAATCTATCTTGTTGTCCTGACAGATCTGGGATTGCTGTTTCATAAGAGGATGAAAAAGGAACGGAAGGCTGTTGCAGGGAATGCGGTATGTATGCTTCTGTTAATGATGGTTCTGCTGCCGAAGGTTATTTATCCTATCCTGCAGATATACCCGGGAGGAAAGCAGGAGATGCTGGGTATCTGCTTTCAGCAGACCTCCAGGCTGGTCTGCAGGGGGATGGAACAGATGACGCCCACAGAGCAGGAAATAACTGACGCAGTGTTTGATTATAACCGGATAGAGGAATTGTATGATCCCCACAGTTCGGATCCCATCAAGGCTACATATCGGCTTCAGGCTGCAAATGAAGAAATAACAGCTTATTTGAAGCTGTGGATCCGTCAGGGAATCCGGCATCCGCTTTCCTATATTCATTCCATGCTGGCAATCAGTGGCGCGTATTTTGCACCGGTTGAGGTCGTGGATGCATATGATCATATTCCGGAGGCGGAAGGAGTGTTTGCGGATATCCGTCATGTACTTCCCAATGGAGTTCTGGAGACAGTTTCTGCTTTGTACCGGTATCTGACAGGGCTTCCGGGAATTGATCTTTTCTTTCAGACAGTACTTTATACGTGGTGGATTCCCTTGATCTATGTGGTGGGAATTATCGTACGCAGAAAGTGGAAACTGCTTTTTAGCGCGATACCGGTCGGTGCTAATATTTTATTTCTGGCGGTCAGTCCGTTATATTGTACAAGATATGCCCTGCCGTTAATATTTGCGGCTCCGTTTCTGATGGGTATGCTGACTGTAAAAGAAAGTGATACCAAGACGCAGAATAATGTGTTATGATGTAATAAGACTTTGATAGAAAGGCGGTTAATCTCGAATGAAAAAAGCCCTGATTATTGGTGCAGGTCCTGCAGGTCTTACTGCAGCTTATGAATTGCTTACAAAATCCAAGGATATTGAAGTAGTTGTATTTGAAGAAAGTGACTGTTTCGGTGGTATCTCCAAGACGGTCAATTATAAAGGAAACCGTATGGATATGGGAGGACACCGTTTCTTCTCGAAAATTCCGGAGGTAAATGCCTGGTGGGATCATATGCTTCCCATGCAGGGACATCCGACATATGATGATATCATTCTGCATCGTCCCATGCCGGTGGCTGAGGGGGGACCTGACCCTGAGAAGGAAGACCGCGTTATGCTGACAAGACACCGCGTTTCCCGTATTTTATTTGATACGAAGTTTTATGACTATCCGATTTCCTTAAAACCGGAAACCTTTAAGAACTTTGGACTGCTTACCACCTTAAAGGTAGGATTCAGCTATCTGGGCTCCATGTTCCATAAGCTGCCAGAGGATAATCTGGAGAATTTCTATATTAACTGCTTTGGCAGGAAGCTGTATTCCATGTTCTTTGAGTACTATACAGAGAACCTCTGGGGACGTCATCCCAGTGAGATCGATGCTTCCTGGGGTGCACAGAGAACCAAGGGACTTTCCATTATGGGAATCCTGAAGGATTTCTTTGGCAAGCTTTTCAAGGTAAAGAACCGGAAGGTCAACACCTCCCTGATCGAGGAATTCAAATATCCAAAGCTCGGTCCCGGACAGCTATGGGATGTGACTGCAGCAGAAGTGGAGAAGCTTGGCGGTACAATCATTAAGAATGCGAAGGTTACCAGAGTCCACAAGAACGCGAATAATGTGCTGACATCCCTGACCTATGAAAAGGATGGACAGGAGCTCACCATGGAAGGAGATTATTTCATTTCCTCCATGCCGGTGAAGGATCTGGTTGGCGGTATGAACGATGTACCTGCAGATGCAGCAAGAATTGCAGCAGGACTTCCGTATCGTGATTACATGACACTTGGTGTCCTGGTGCCGAAGATTAATCTGGTAAACAAAACCAATATCAGGACGGTGAACAATATTGTTCCTGACTGCTGGGTTTATGTACAGGATCGTAATGTGAAGCTGGGACGTTTCCAGATTTACAATAACTGGTCTCCTTATATGATTAAGGATCTTGAGCATACGGTATGGATCGGTCTTGAGTACTTTGTCAATGAAGGGGATGAGTACTGGAACATGACCGAGGAAGAGTTTGCGAAGATCGGTGTCAGTGAAATGATTAAGCTTGGTCTGATCGACAGCCCGGATGTAGTACTGGACGTTCATATGGAGAAGGTAAAGAAAGCATACCCTGCTTACTTTGATACCTATGACGAGATTGACAGGCTGGTTGACTACTTAAGCTCGATAGAGAATCTGTATTGTGTTGGACGTAATGGTCAGCATCGCTACAACAATATTGACCACTCTATGGTTACTTCCTTTGAAGCGGTTAAGAATATTTTAACCGGAAGCAAAGATAAAAAGAACATCTGGAGTGTCAATACCGAGCAGGAGTATCATGAGACCTCAAACGAAGAGGGTAATGAGGCGGAAGTGGACTAAGGGTAAGAGGTAAAAGAATGAATACGCATGCAGTGTTGATGTCAGCCTATAATGATTTTGATATATTGCTGAATAATGTAAAAATTCTTGCCCCCTGCTTCGACTGTTATATCCATGTGGACCGGAAGGCAGAATTTCCGCCCGAAATAAGACGTAAGCTACAGGAATATCCCAACGTATATGTAATACAGAAATACCGTATTACGTGGGGAAGCTATAAGCATATACTGGCATTCTTGGAACTGCTGAAAATGGCAGAACCCAAAGGATATGAATGGTATCATCTCATTACGGGTAATTCCGTACTGGTAAGACCCTATAAGGAACTGGAAGCTTTTTTCATGGATCATGATGGCCAGATCTTTATGAATTATGTGGATGTGAAAGCATCAGAATCCCGTAAAGATCTCGAATACTGGTTTCAGTACTACCGGTATCCGTATTTATATAATCAGCGTGGAAAGCATCGCAGACTGTGGGAAAATTTTGAATGGTATTATATTAAAATCCAGAAGAAGTTAGGGATTAAACGTAAGGTTTATTTTGACTATAAAGGGTATCTGTATTGCCAGCTTCCTGATGCTGCAGCGAAGTATGTTCTGCAGTATGTAAAGGAAAATCCGCGCTATATCCATGAATTAAAATACTGTCATGTCGGAGAAGAGTTTTTCTTCCAGAACATTTTGATGCACAGTACCTTCCGGGACAAGGTGATCAATCAAAATCTTATTTATGATGACTGGTCTCCGGAGCGTGAGCGTCCTGCATTTCTGAACGAAGGTGATTATGACCGCATTATGGAATCGGGCTGTTTCTTTGCCAGGAAAATCAATGCGTCTTCGAAAGGCCTGATGGAAAAGATCCATATATAAAAACAGTGTTGCTGCACCTGGTGCAGCAACACTGTTTTTATTAAGAGAATTATTTGCGGAATAAGGACTGTCTTGCACCATGATTAGCTTCCCTGTGATGTAAGGTGTCATCAACCGTATCCATACGGAGTCCAGCATCAATGAAGTCACAGTACTTACAGAAGGGATAATCGGCACGGCTGGTGCGGATATCATTGCGAAGCTTCCGGTATTCCGGAGAATTCCAGGCTTCCTTTAAAGGTGTCTTGTTCAGATCGGCAAGTGTTGTTGCTTCAAAGTTATCGCAGCAGCAGATGCCCATGCGGCCATCCGGGAAAATGAACATATCCGTATAGGGCATGAGGCAGGTTTCTTTAATGATTTTGACATCATTGGTCTTGTTCGGTGCACTTCCGGCACGGTTGCTTAACACAGCATCCATATATCGCATCTGGATAAGAAGCTCGACGTCCTTAAACTCATCCGGGTGGGACTTGGCATATTCATATATTTCACGGACGTTGTCGTGAAGCTTCATGTCTCTGCAGTAATTATTAATAATTAACTGATTTACGTAGGGTATGATTTCCTTTACCTTGTCAACCGTAAGAAGCAGGCCATTACTGGACAGGAAAATGAAGCTGTGGGGTAATTTTTCACGGCAATATTTGTGGAATTCTACAATTCTGGTATCCAGAAACGGTTCATTATTTCCGTATAAGGTCAGGTGACCGGTATAGCCCCATTCGGCAAGCTGGTCAATAATACTGTAAAATAAGGAATCCTCCATGCGCTTATAGGGACGTTTTTCTGCATTTTTGTTTGCGGTACAGAAAGAACAGGTGCTGTTACAGCGGTTAATGGTTTCCAGATTAACAACAAGGGGCATGGGTGGCTCCCCGGTAGAAAGGAAATAATCAATGTATTCTTTCTGCAATTTATTTCTGGTGGAACGCTGCAGCTTCAGGTAGCTGTCAGAAGAAAGCATCGGAAAATACTTCTGAAGATTCCAACCAATCACACCACCGAAATTGTGATATCTGACTGACATATTTATTCTGGTCTCCTTTGATTTGTGTATGATAATAATTTGATATATCTACAAATAATATACCTGTAAATAGTAACATTGAATCGAAAAGGAGTCAAGCCACGGCCGTTTGGCGACAAAATAATTGTACAGAATAGGGATAAATGGTATAATGAATACCGGCTATATGAGGAAGAGGAGAATTTTGGATGGAAAATATAAGAAAGTATTATATACAGCATAAGTGGGTACAATATATTCTCTGGATTTTTTTGGTGGCAGGAATATTGTCCATCGTAATTCCGTTTGTTCTTAGTGAAGGCTATACATATTTGTGTGAGGATGATTTTAGTTTCGAAGCCGGCGCAAGGGACGCAGCTGAAGAGTATGGAAAAGTAAAAGGTGCATTTTTCGCGGCGCATAGATACTATATGACATGGCAGGGAACCTATTTCTCCAATTTTATCTGGCAGACAGTAAGGCCATATATGAGATGGGGAATGCCGGGTTTTCACGCTGTGATGATATTCGGAGCAGTAGTGTTCTTTTGGTCACTGTATGTGGCAATAAGAACGATATGTAAGGAAAAAATCTTTGCAATGAGCATTTGTTTTCTGGTGTTATCTGCTGTATTAAACATGGAAGAAACCTTTGGATTGAAGGAGCTGCTGTTCTGGTATACCGGAGCGGTAAATTATACCTGGGTTCTGGCCGCTTCTTTACTGACGCTGGCTCTGCAGCTGAAGATCAGGGAAGAGCAAAACAAAAGAAAGCAATGGATGCTGGCGGGAGTCAGCATTGTTACGGCTCTAATAGGAAGCGGTGGTGCCCTGATGATAACCGCAGTACAATGTGCATGCCTGCTCCTTGTACTGGCCTTGTCATATGATGAAATCAGAGAGAAAAAGCTGATTGCAGTTCCGTTTCTGGCAGCATTTACAGGAGCATTATGGAATGCCTGTGCACCCGGAAATTTTGCAAGAAATGATTCTACGATGAGCGAGTATGGTTACGGTGTGTGCGAAGCCCTGCGAGATACATTATATTGTTGGAAGGAACATATCTCAAAGATAATTAATAAACCATTGTTCATTCTGATATTGGCTGCCGTATTTATGGTAACGGCTATTTGGGGCAGGAAAATGATTTCAAAAGGAGTCAGCCACATAAAGCTGTTTATGGTGATGGCAGTAATGCTGGCCACACAGTATCTTGCAGCTTTTCCGGCTGTGTTGGGTTACCATGGCATCATGGATAGTGCGCGGACGGTATCTACGTTCGATATGATCATAAAGATGACTTTAATTTTTACGGTGATGACTCTGGCACAGTGGAGTGCAGAGCATATTGGTATGATAAATAAAATACTTATGGCAATCCTCGTTGTTTCAGTTGTATTCGGCATAATCTGCAGGAGTGAAATAAAAGAGAGCATAAAAGAGGGATACACGTATAACCTTATGAAGGAGTTATATAACGGAACTGTACGGGATGTTTATAAGGTAAGAGAGGCAACACTTTCTCAGCTTGACAGCGCAGCTGATGGAGAGGATGCGATTGTTTATTCCAATCCCATACCATCTAATAAAACTATGTACGGAATGGGGCTTCAGGTAGACTCGGAAGCGCTTGTGAACAGATCGGCAGCGGGACTGTTTAAATTAAACTCGGTCACGGTGATATATGAGGAGTAGCATTAGTAAGAAAAGTTGACGTAGAAAATAGATAGAAATATGTTTGTGGAGAAATGAGAATGACAGAATTTTTGGAGAAACACCGGAAAACACTTTTTTATCTCATCCTGATCGGATGTGTGATTACAATTGGAATTTACAATTTCCTTACGCCATATTTTACAGATGATTACGGGTATGCACAGGAAGCACGGAGTGCAGGTTCTCTGTGGGGGCTGATCAAACAGCAGTATATTGAGTATATGTATCACAATGCCAGAATTATTGGGCAGTTCAATCTGCGCCTGTTTCTGATTCCGGGGAAATGGCTGTTTAATATTGTGAACAGTCTGATGTTTACCGGACTGGTACTCCTTATCTATGCCGTGATTCATGGTAAGAAAAAATATGATCTATTTGTATTGTTTCTGGTAATTACATTTGTATGGAGGTATTCTGTACGGTTCGGGGAAACAACGTTGTGGCTGTGCGGCACCTGCAATTACTTATGGGGAATGGTGATTATCATGGGATTCCTGGTCTGGTACCGCTATATGCTGTTTCGGGACAAGCCGGTGCAGCATCCTCTGGGGACGGTAATAGGAGGCTTCTTGTTTGGACTTGCGGCCGGATGGTGTAATGAGAACACATCGGGGGGCGCGTTTTTACTGACGTTGTTCTTCACCATCGTAGTGGTATGGATTCAGAAGAATAAAAAATTCCAGCCCTTTATGGCGGCATCCCTCCTTGGAGTATTTACCGGTGTTATGGGCATGGCCCTGTGTCCGGGAGTACGTTACCGTATTGACCAGACAGAAGGTGAGAACTTTACAGGATTCATTGGATTGATTTCCAGATTATATAAAATTACCGTGACGGTTAAGGGATTGTTTACGGAACTGGTGATTTTACTGGTCATTGCGCTGGTGATCTGGATGCTGCAGAAAAGACGGGATGACTGGAAAGAGATCTGTGGAAATTACAGTGTTTTGTTTGCTGTTGCAGCACTTGCAACGAGCTATGCATTGATTCTGATTCCTCCGACAACAGCAAGGGCACATTATGGTGCCGGTATTTTTCTGGTGATTGCCTGTATTCAGGCAATTGTACAGCTTGACAGAAAGGATCTGTTTGTTAAGACATTACAGTATAGTCTGGCAGTGATTTTATGCCTGTGGTTTTTAACTACTTATTCTGAAAATATGGTTAATTTATGGAGAATTAACCGGGAGGATCAGGAGAGGATTGAACTCATTCTTGAAGCAAAACAGCAGTATGGGGAAGATGCAGAGGTGATCGTTCCGCAGCTGCGGCCCCAGTTCGAGAATCCGTACAGCACGGCGCATGATTCGGATCTGACAGAGGATAAGGATCATTGGATTAATATGTTTTATGAGTCCTATTATGGTGTGAAGTCGGTTATTGCAATCCCGAGAGAAGAGTGGGAAGAACAGTTTGGGAAGGAAAACGGATGATAAAGAATAAAAAGACAGGGATATGGTATGGACTTTACTTTCTGGCAGCAGCGTTTGCCATTATGCTGCTTGCTACCCGGTCATCCTTTCTGTATCCGTGTAATAACTGGGATGATGCAAACAGTTATTTTTCAGTGGGCAAGGCATTGTTCCATGGGAAAATGCCTTACCGCGATGTGTTTGATCAAAAGGGAATGTATTTGTATTTCTTTTATGGATTGTGTTATTTCGTATCGCATACAACATTTCTGGGTGTATTCCTGATGGAGGTGTTATTTGCATTTGCAGATCTTTGTGGGATATTCTCTGTTTTATGCCTGTATATCAGGAAGAGTACAGCTCTTGTTCTGACACCGGCTGTGCTTGCGGTCTGTTTCTGCTCTTACAGCTTTTATTACGGCGGATCGGCAGAGGAGTTATGTTTTCCGTTCCTGATATGGGGCTTGTTTCTGGGTTTGCGATATTTTAAGCAGGATTATCCTGAACGGGAAATGCCTGTGAAAATGCTACTTTTTGCCGGCGGACTGGCGGGGATGGTAGCTAATATCAAGTTTACCGTACTGGGTTTTTTCTTTGCATGGATGATGATGGTAGCATTTTCCTATCTGGCCCGGAAAAAGTTTACCGGTGCTGTGAAAGCCTGTCTGTGGTTTCTGCTTGGAATGCTGATACCGTTTGTTCCGTGGATTCTGTATTTTGCTGTGAGAAAAGGGTTATATTACTGGTATTGGGGTTATGTGTATATTAATGTTTTTTCCTACAGCAATCTCAATGCAGAGGGACCTTCTTTCGGAGAAAGAATTTATACGCTGGCTAAGATTCTGTACTATGTGATATGGAAGAATCTTATTTATTATGTATTCCTCATTCCGGGATTCTTTTTCGGAACATTTTGTGTCGGAAAGAAGATTCTTTCCCATTTGTTTGTTCCGGCACTTGCCTTTTTTCTGTTCCTTGGAATTTATATTGGAGGATCAGAGCTGCCTTATTATGCACTTCCGCTTGCGGTATTCACTGTTTTAGGCTTTGCACTGATTGGCTGGATTTTTGAAGCATTGGAAAAGCATTTCATAAAGCCTGAAAAGAGCATACCGGTCTGGATCCCTGCTATTGGATCTTTGGCTGTGAGCGTGGTTGTGGTAGGACTTGTTTCCATGAATGTCTTTTTTATGAAGGTGAAGAGGGAAGATATTTTCCTGTATCAGTTCCGGGATATCGTCATGCAGACGGAGAACCCGACGCTGTTGAATGTGGGATGTCTGGATGCCGGATTGTATACGGTGTGTGATATTGTTCCGACCTGTCAGTGGTTTCAGACACAGACCATACATATGGATGAGGTATATGAGGAACAGAAGCGTTACATTAAAGAAGGACAGACCGACTATGTGATTGCAAGAGATGGCTATCCTGAGAAAATTAATGACCGGTATGAATTGGCAGCGGAAGCCACTTTTGAAGAAAACGGTTACAACCATAACTGGTATCTGTTTCGGCTGAAGGACCTTAATAAAACATCCTGAAGGAGTAATTTAAGTGAAGAAAAAGATAGGAATTGCCTTGTTTTGGCTGGTAATAGCAGCAGGATTTGTATTCCTGTTTTCATATAGTACTTCTCCGCTCTATCCGACATACTACGGAAATGATTCGGCACAGTTTCAGACAATTGGGAAATGCTGGCTGAAGGGTGCCGTTCCTTATCGTGATTTATTCGACCATAAGGGACCGTGGATCTTTTTTATTAATATGCTGGGATATTTGCTGACCGGCACGAAGTACGGCATATTTCTGATTCAGATTGTGTGCATGTGGATTTCACTGTACTTTCTGTATAAAACAGCGAAGTATGGATTACATAGGACGGGATATGCACTGGGGACTGTTCTGGTCTCCATGTTTTTCCTTTTTCTGAATTATGGAGAGGCGAATCTGACGGAAGAATATTGCCTTCCGTTTATCTGTGCGTCTGCTTATTATATCTATGTTTATTTTAATGAGGAGTATCATCAGCATTCTCCCAAGGCGGCGTTCCTGTATGGGATGGCATTCTGTGTATGCTTTTATACCAGGGTGACAAACTGTGTGCTGGTAGCTGCCGGGGTACTGGCAATTACCGTTTCTTTGATCCGGTATCGGGAATTTAAGAATCTGTGGCAGAATATCCTTGGATTTCTGGGAGGAGCATTAACCGTATTTCTTCCGTTTGCAGTGTATTTTGCAACACAGGGCGCGTTAGGGGATATGCTGTATGGAACATTTATTTTTAACCTTACCTATATTTCGGATACAACATCATGGATTTCGGAAGCAAACAGAGATACCTATATTAGTTTTATTTATATATATTTTTGTGCCTATAGTATTTTCTTTACCTTATTTCTTGCAGCTTTAAGAAAAAAGCCGGGACTGGCCGGATGGTTTTTAGCTGCCGGAATTGTGGAAATGTATTTATATATCAACTCTTCCCTGTATTATCATTATCCGATGGTGGTGCTTCCTCAGTTTGTTTTTCTGGTAAAGGAACTTATGAGCAGCGAAGAACACCGGTGGATAAGATGGATGAAACGCGGAGCAATGGTTGTATTCCTTTTATTTTTGATTTATGGAATCTGCTATTATAAAGGCTGGCTTTTAAGCATTGAAAAATATCATACTCCATATGATAAAGGATATTATGATATTGTTTCATTGATTCCCGAAGAGGAAAAGCCGTTGCTGATGACTTATGGTGGAGTGAGAGTAAAGCAGATCTATCTGGAAAATGATATTGTGCCGTTATATCCGCATTTCGCGATTCAGGCATGGCATAGCAGCTTTAATCAGAAGGTCAGGGATACCGTACATGACGAATTCGCAGCCTGTAAAGCAAAATGGATACTGGCGGAGCAGCCTTATGATGGAATTGCAGATATACTGAGTGAACATTATACATTGGTTGTGGCAGAAAGCGGATATGAACTTTACCGTCTTAGGGATGAAGGGGAGGAAGAATGATCATACTGAAAATGATTGGTCTGGTATTCTGGCTGATGGTGATCCCTGTGGGATTGGGGCTTTTATTCCGGAAGTCTCCTAAACGGGAGCATCTGCCAAAGAAGCTGCAGACAGCAGGTGTGACTTTGTTAATTGGATATTTATTATTGTTTGCGCTTTTGGAGATGGTTGGAATTCCGATAATGCTGCTATCCGTTTATCATGGCTATTCCAGAATGGTGATTTTGTATGCAGCTCTGCAGATCTTAGGGGCAGGAGCCGGTTATGGGTTCTGGATATACCGGGGGAAGAAGGCACGGAAAACGAACCTGTCCGGTGCCTTAAAGGAAACAGATAATATCTTATGGCTTCGAAGGGCTCCCTATGATAGCTGGGAAGGAAGGCTTCTTCTTGTACTGTTCCTGCTTCTTGTCGGATTCCAGCTTTGCATGGCGTTTACAAGGGCTTCATTTGACGGAGATGATGCTTATTATGTGGTACAGGCTCTGACCGCACAGCAGACCGATACGCTGTACCGGATCGATCCGAACCGTGGAGTAAGTATGCCGTTGGATGCCCGGCATGCACTGGCACTGTTTCCCATCTGGGAGGCCTTTGTCGGAACCATGTGTGGCATTCATGCGACTGTTATGGCACACAGCGTGGCTCCCCTGTTTCTGATTCCACTGACATATCTGATCTATTATGAAATTGGGCGTGAACTGTTCTGCAATAAAAAGAGCCTGCTTCCGATGTTTATGGTGTTGATGGCACTCTGGCAGATGTTCGGGAATGTGTCGATTTATACAACGGAGACCTTTTTCCTGACGCGTACCTGGCAGGGGAAGTCCTTTGCAGGTAACTTCATTATTCCCGCGGTGTTTTGGATCTTTCTTTGCCTTTTCCGTGAAGAGGAGCGTGAAAATCAGCAGAAGCTGGATTTGGGCGCAGAAGCTGATGCGGAAGGAAAAAACAGGAAGATTCAAAGAGAGAATAGTGGCAGTTTGTGGATTCTGCTTACATTGCTTAATCTGGCAGCAGGAGCAAGCAGCTCCCTTGCAGTATTACTAAGCTGCGCATTAACGATGGGACTTGGGATGCTGCTGACCATCCGGAGCCGCAGATTCCGGAATCTGATCTATGCTGGACTAAGCTGTGTGCTTGGTGGAATTTATGTCATATTGTATATGATGTTGTAAGTAGGTAATGCTTTGGAACTCCATTCATAAAGTTTCTGATTCACAGATTAAGTTATATGTATGTGGTCACTTTGCTATATAAAATTGCTGTTTTGTATGAAAATGAACATTTATAGAAAGTGATTTTGCATGGATCTGAATAGTTACGAGTTATGACAGGAATGACTGGATGTAAACATATGATCCGGGTTTGATTGGATTCATATCAGCTGGTTAGGGGTATAGAAATGGAAAGGGTTTGCGCACATGTTTGGAATTTTTATGGAAAGCCTTGTGATTTTCAAATTGTATACAGGACTTCGGGGATTGTTTGTGCTTTCCCTGCTTGCGTGGATTTATCTGCTGTTTTGTGAAAAGGACAGGACCATCCGGGCTTTATTTGTTTATGCGCCGATTCTGATCCTGCTGGTATTCCTGTTTCCTTTGAGCCGGAAGCTCTTCGTGGCAGCAGGCCTGGATGGGGAGACCTATTACCGCGTGATTTGGACGATCCCGATGGGAATGGTAGCGGTTTATGGCGGGTGTTCCCTGTTTGCACGTTTCCGGAAGCTTGGAACAGTGGTGATCGGGGCATGCATTATTCTGCTTGGCACATACGTTTATCATGGAACCTATATCTCAAAAGCAGAGAATCCGTATCACATTCCGGATTCCGTAGTTCATGTATGCGATTATATTGGAAATAAGGATGCAGATGATATGGTCACTGCGTTGTTTCCGGATGAGATGATTCACTTCGTACGCCAGTACGATGCGACGATCCGTATGCCCTATGGAAGAGATATGCTGGTGGAGCAGTGGGGCTATTATCAGCCGGTGCATGACATTATTAAGAATAACGAAGTGCTTCCGATGGAAGAGCTTTTGACAGAAACGCGTAAGGGATACTGTCAGTATCTGGTTTTCCGGGAGGATCAGCAGATGGACCGGACACCGGAAGCCTGCGGACTGATTTGCAGGGCCAGGATGGATGGCTATGTGATCTATGAAGATCCGCAAGTGACAGAGATTGTTACGGAGTGGAAAAATACATATGGTGTTTAATTCATTTTCCTTTTTATTTGCATATTTACCAATCGTGCTCATTCTGTTTTGGGTGAGCAGAAGATACCTTGGAAAGCAGTGGGCAGATGTCTGTCTGATTGTGGCTTCTCTCGTTTTCTATGGGTGGAATTATCCAAAGTGTCTTCCGGTTCTGCTTGGAAGCCTCATCGTGAATTACGTATGGGGCTGCTTTCTGTACAGGGATCTGACGAAGAAGCTGAAGGCAGCAAGGGGAAAGGCAGTAGAAAAAAACGTAGAAAAGACCAGTTCGATGCCGGATGATTTCAGTAGAAGGAGAAAAAGCATGTTGGGAGCCGGAATTGTACTGAATGTTGCAGTACTGGGCTTCTTTAAATATGCACGGCTGCTTCCTGTGCTTCAGGGAATGGAGCTGGATGCACCGGGAATCAGCTTCTTTACGTTTACGCAGATTGCATTTCTGGTGGAAACCTATCGGGGGAATATTGTGCCGATGGGAATGAGTGAGTATGGGTTATATGTAAGCTTTTTCCCAAAGCTGATGCAGGGACCGATTATGCTGCCGGAGGATTTTCAGGTACAGAGGAGCGATGAAAAGCCCACAGAGCAGCGAAGTAATGAAAAATTGACAGAAAGAGAGAAAAAACGGACACGGGCAGTTTTTGAAAATTTAGCGTTATGCTCTACACAAACAAAGGACGAATGGTGGGAGAAGCTTCTACGCAATGTGATTCTGATTTCCCTTGGATTATTTAAAAAGGTGATTCTGGCAGATACCCTGGGACAGGCTGTTGCAGCAGGCTTTGAAAATGTGACCGCGCTCCATGCGGTGGACGCATGGGTGGTGATGCTGTCCTATACCTTACAGTTATACTTCGATTTCAGCGGTTACTGTGACATTGCCATGGGCGTTGCGGCATTCTTCGGCTATGACCTGCCGTTGAACTTTGATTCGCCGTATAAAGCAGTGAATATTATGGATTTCTGGAAACGCTGGCATAAGACGCTGACAGATTTCCTGACAAAATATGTGTATATTCCGCTTGGTGGAAACAGGAAGGGTGCTTTCAGAATGTATGTGAATTTCCTGATTGTCTTTTTAGTAAGCGGAATCTGGCATGGCGCCGGCTGGCAGTTCATTGTCTGGGGTATGATGCATGGTGTGCTTTATGTCATTACCCGTGCTGTTTCAGGCTGCAGCAGGAGAAAAGAGGCACAGGTGGCTGAAGGAAGAACGGTCAGGGGAAGTTGTATCAATAGCGATAACCGTAACCACAGAATGCTTCGGAGACTGTCTCATGGAGTGCGCGTGCTTCTGACCTTCCTCTATGTCAATATCGCATGGGTATTCTTCCGGGCATCCTCGGTTAAGGAAGGGGTTCAGTTCCTTCGCAGGCTCCTGACGGGCGGAACCGGAAAGGTGAGCCGTTCAATTGCAGAGGCCTTTAACCTGGATGAATTCTGGTATGTGATTAAAGTATTTCATCTGGATCGGCTGCCGGACAGCTATTTTTATGTGATGGTACTGTTTCTCATAGTGTGCCTGATGTTCATCTGGGTTTCCCCCAATGCCGTGCAGATTGCAAAGAAGTGCAGATTGAATGCAGCAGTGGTTCTGCTTGCAGGAGTGTTGTTTGTGTGGAGTGTGATTTCCTTCTCGGGAGTCAGCACATTTTTATACTTCAACTTTTAGGAGGCGGTCATACGAAAAGGTACAGGAAATTATTGCTCTTATTTATTGCGTTCGTGTTTACAGCATTTGTGCTGATGATCGCACTTGTTGTTTATGTGGATCCCTTTTTCCATTATCATAAGCCGTTAAAAAATTTCAATTATGTAGTGGATAATCAGCTGACGCAGAATCCGGGAATGGCAGAGCACCTTCCCTACGACAGTGTGATTCTGGGCTCCTCCATGACGGTCAACTTTGAAACCGACTGGTTTGAGGAACTGATGGGACTGAAAACAGCGAAGCTCAGTTACAGCGGGGCATTTCCGAAGGATCAGTCCAACATTATGAAGCTGATTTTTAACAGCAGGTGGAATGGAGAGAAACGGGAGGTTAAGAAGGTATTTTTAGGCGTGGATGTCATTACCTATACCGGGGATGTGGAACAGACGAAATATCCGATTCCGGAATATCTTTATGACGATCAGCTGCTGAATGATGTACAATATGTTCTAAATAAAGATGTGCTTCTGCAGTATGTGCTTCGTCCCCTGGTAGACCCTGAACCGACGAACTGGTCTCATATCTATGCAAGCTGGTGGACGGAAGAGTACTACAATGAGGACTGGGTGCTGCAAAATTATGAGCAGCCCAAGAAGGTGGAAACGGAAACTCCAAAGGACGAGTATGTGTCACCGGTGGAAGCCAATCTTTCTGCCAATATCTGCCCTTATATTGAGGCAAATCCGGATACGGAGTTTGTGATCTTTTTCCCACCGTACAGTATTTTGTACTGGAATGATGTATTGGAAGAGAATCATCTGGAAGCAACTCTCGAGGAGTACCGTTATATTACCGAAAGACTGAATGCTTATGATAATGTGACGGTGTACTTTTTCCCGGCATGTGAGGATATTATCTGTGATCTGAACCATTATGCGGATTACAGCCATTATCATCCGAGGTTCAACCGTTTTATGACGGAATGCTTTGCGTCTGGCAGCTACCGTGTGAGTAAGGAAAAAGAAATGGCCGGACAGACTGCATCGCAGAATACAGAAGAGAACCTGCAGAAAGCAGATGTGCAGCCGGAAGAAAAAACAATTGATGAATATCTCGAAGAGATGCGCCGGATCGTTGATCACTATGATTTTGACAGATTGCATGAAAAAATTGCGGTGTGGAATCCGTAAAATACTAAAATCAAAAGGATGAGAACAGGTTATGAAAAAGAAAATGCAATGGAAAGATTTTCTGCTGCTTCAGGTTGTATTTCTAATCTACAGCTTCACCAGTCTGACGCAGAAGCTGGCTTCTTCTTTTTTACCGAAGGATGCCGGAACGACAGAAGAACTGGTTCGGCAGCTCCTTAACTGGAAGCTGATTTTGTCAGCGGGGCTTGTGGTATTGCTGCTTGGTGTTTATGCGTTGCTCTGGCAGCAGGTCATTAAGCGTTTCGAATTGTCGGTTGCCTATGCAAATAAAGCCATTACACTTTTATGGGCATTGGTGTGGGGCATTTTCATTTTCCATGAAGAGATTACCCCGGGAAAAGTGATTGGAATTTTACTTGTCATGGCTGGAATTTATGTGCTGAACACGGGAGAACACCTGAAAATGGAAGATCACCAGGATGTAGCAGAACATCAGGAAGTTGCAGGAAAGGAGAGCACAGAATGAATAGTTATCTGATTATCTTGATTGTTTCTGTAATGATAGCTTCTTTTGCACAGGTTTTATTGAAAAAAAGTGCGGAGAAGACCTATGCTTCTCCGCTCCGTGAATATTTGAATCTGTATGTCATTTGCGGTTATGGTCTCATGTTTCTTTCCATGTTTATGACCATTGCCTCCTACAGCGGGCTGGATTTTACCAATGTCCCTGTGATTGAATCACTGGGCTATGTAATGGTAATGTTCCTCAGCTATTTCTTCTTTAAAGAAAAAATAACGAAGCGTAAGCTGTTTGGAATGGTCATTATTCTTGTGGGGATTTTTATTTATCACCGTTGACCTGTTGGGCAAGCAGTGTGGTGACGGGAAGATGATCCGGGTTATTTGCCTGTAACTCTTTATACCACTTGCTGTACTTGTACATGCGGTAATTGGTCTTTAATTTACACAACTGGCTTTCGTCAGCACAGGATTTTAGAAATGAGGCACGCTGTTCCAGGTTCAGATCGATATAATCCAGATAAGAAATACGAAGCTCGGCAAGCGGTTCCGTACACCGGGGACAGATTAACTTATGGCCGTTGAGCATATAAATGCGGTTACAGTTCTTGCAGTAATGAATATACATCATATGGCAGGACTCCTTTCTGTTCAAATGAGTGGGTTGCGGTAAGAGATTAAGTAGAGTTTATCTGAATTTGTATTTTACCGTCAATATTTTCTGCAAAAATTCACATATTTTACAGGTAAATTTGACATAAACTTTACATTTGCGGCTCAAACTTTACGAATCTTTCGTTACTGCTCGCTCGTACCTCGTTCCAGTAACAAATTATTACAAAAGAATTAGAAAAGGAATTAAATGGATTTGTACATACTGTAAATTAATGGTATAATATACCATAGCGCTTCAGATGTCAAGACGAATATCTGGATTTTTTAAAGAAGAATTTATCGAAATTTAGCGAAAATCAGTAAAATAATACAAGGCAGGTTTGAATGAAGAGTTTATTTAAAAAGAAAGCAAAGAAAGAACGCCAGCGCAAGATACGTAAGGGCTGGGATGATTACCGCGAGGATGCGTATTACGAAGACGACGATTACGAGGATTCTGATGAGTATTACGGTGATGAAGAGATAGAAGAAGACGGGGAATACTACGGGGAAGAGTCTGAAGGATACGAAGACGAAGAAGATCCGGAAGAATACTACGAAGATATTGAAGAAGCCGGATATGATGAGGAAGAGGATTCGGATGAATATTACGGCGATGAAGAGATAGACGAAGACGGGGAATACTACGGGGAAGAGTCTGAAGGATACGAAGACGAAGAAGATCCGGAAGAATACTACGAAGATATTGAAGAAGCCGGATATGATGAGGAAGAGGATTCGGATGAATATTACGGCGATGAAGAGATAGACGAAGACGGGGAATACTATGGGACAGATGAATACGATCCGGAAGAGAAAGAATCGTATGAAGATGACGAAGAGTATTATGAAGACGACGAGTACTGCGAAGATGACGACGAGTATTACGAAGACGACGAAGAGTATTACGAAGACTACGATGAGGAAGATTATGACGAGGACGATGAATACGAGAATGATCGTCATTCCTATGTAGCCTCCCACCGCAGACGCGCTCACGGAATGAAGGGAGCCGCACAGTGGTTTATGAATCTGGGAACCACGGATCATGTGATCATGTTCACAGGGCTTATTGTGGTGATCCTGCTTGTGGTAACCGGTACACTTTATTTTAATGCCAGAGGAAGGCAGGAGCAGATTGAAACCTTTGCACAGGTAGGTGAAGGTCTTGAGGATATTCCGGTCATTGGCGAAAGTGGATTAGTGGCAATTGCTGATGCAGAGGCAGCCAGATTGATGGCGGCTATGGAGCAGGAACAGCTCATGGAAGAAAAGCAGCAGGAAGAAGATGCTAAAGCAGCCGGAGAAGAAGTACATATTTTCATGAACATTACCTCCATTCAGAGAGATATGAAGATCAAGTTTTCGAACGAAGCAACCGGAAAGCTGTTTTCAGGTGTGGAATTTGAAGTGAACATCAAGAATTCTTCGGGTGGGGAGCTGAATAAAAAGGATGATGACAAGGATGGTGTGATCTATCTTACCGGTATGAAATCCGGTAAATATACTGTCACACTGGTTTCTCCGCTGCAGTATGAAGATTATGTGTTGTCTTCCGATCCGGTGATAATCACCGTGAAAGAAGACATTGAATATAAGAAAGTCGATGTTGCAAACGAAATCAAATCCGAATCCCAGGTTAATGTGGCAGCAGAGGACACCAAGGTGAATCAGACGGTTGTAGAGTCGACCAATACCGATACGGTAGAATGGGTAGAATCCACGAAGACCATCATCGAAGGAACAGAAACAAGTGAGGACACCTACGAGGTTCTTGATAAGAAGAAGATTGCAGATCCAGGGAAGAGTACTTCCTTATTGCTGACGCGTTCCATGCTGCTGGATTCCATGAATCCGGTGGTGCTGCGGGGACAGCTCAGGACACAGGAAAACGAAAATCCACAGCCGGTTGCAACCGAAGGAACAACGGAAGAGCCGTCGAAGGCTCCGGCAGAAACACCAACGCCGGAACCACCACAGGAAGTAACACCGACCCCAACGGAAGAGCCGACGCCGACACAGGAGGCAACACCGACCCCGACAGCAGCCGCGACACCGACACAGGAGGTGACACCAACTCCAACGCAGACACCGACGCCAAGCGTATCGCCATCGGTATCTCCTTCCACCTCACCGTCTGCGAGTCCTTCCGTGTCACCGAGTGTATCTCCTTCGGTTTCACCAAGCGTATCGCCTTCTCCCACCATGAGCAAGGAAGAACAGGCAAAGAAGGACACAACCACTACCCTGAAGTCAACAGATGGCAAGGTGATTTATGTTAAGGATGATAACGGAAGCTTCCGCGAAGCCAAATATGCGGATTACTACACGAAGAAGGAATTTTACTTAAAAACCAGTAAAACAACCGGACAGTACCGTTACACAGGCTGGCAGACCATTGACGGACGAACCTATTTCTTTGATAAGAACGGAAACAAGGTCACCGGAGAGCAGGTTATTCAGGGAGCCAAATATAACTTTAACAGTGACGGAAGTCTGAACAGTGGATCCGGACATATGGGGATTGACGTATCCAAATGGAATGGTAATATTGACTGGAACGCAGTAAAGAACAGTGGCGTTTCCTATGTCATTATCCGTTGTGGATACCGTGGCTCAACGACTGGAGCCCTGATTGAAGATCCGAAATTCAGGAGCAATATTCAGGGTGCACAGAAGGCAGGGCTTAAGGTTGGGGTTTATTTCTTTACGCAGGCGGTGAATGAAGTAGAAGCGGTTGAAGAAGCTTCTATGGTAATCAGTCTGGTAAAGGGGTATAATATATCCTATCCGGTATTCCTTGATGTGGAAGCAAGCAATGGACGTGGAGACCGGATTGATGCAGCCACAAGAACGGCGGTATGCCGTGCATTCTGCCAGACCATTCAGAACTCCGGATACAAAGCAGGTATTTATGCTAATAAAACCTGGCTGAATTCCTATCTGGATGCACCGGGCTTAAGCAGCTATAAGATCTGGCTGGCACAGTATGCGGCATCCCCGAGCTATACACGTACCCGTTATGATATGTGGCAGTATTCCTCCAAGGGATCGGTTGCCGGTATCAGCGGAAACGTGGACATGAATATCAGTTACTTGGGATACTAGTATAACAGTTTTAAATTAACTACCCCATATCACTTGCCTATTTTCCCGATAGCACAGGCTAAAAATCCTCAGCGTAGCCCGCTACGCCTACGTTTTTTATCCTGCACTCTCAGAAAAATATTCTACGTGAATGGTATAGTTATTTAGAAACCGTTATACTAGGGACTCAAGGCCATGCGCTGCTGTGCTTGCACAAAGCAGCACATGTCTTTGAGGACCGCACGAACATGAGTAAGGAACGATTTTCGAAGAAAATCAGTGACTTACGAATGGGCGTAGGATTGTAAAATTTCATCTTATGTACATGCATAGATAAATATAATGTTAAGAAAAGAAAGGACAAACCCCATGAGAACATATTTAGTAACAGGAGGCGCAGGCTTCATTGGTTCAAATTATATTCATTATATGTTTAAGAAGTACGATAATGAAATCCGGATCATCAATGTAGATGCGCTGACTTACGCAGGAAACCTTGAAAATTTAAAGGACATTGAGAACCGGGAGAATTATACCTTTGTCAAAGCAGATATCTGTGACAAGGAAGCCATTTCCAGGATCTTTGCAGCAAACGACATTGATCGTGTGGTACATTTTGCGGCAGAGAGTCATGTAGACCGCAGCATTAAACATCCCGAAGTGTTTGTCCAGACGAATGTACTAGGTACAGCCGTAATGCTGAACTGCGCGAAGGCTGCATGGGAGCTTCCGGATGGCAGCTTCAAGGAAGGAAAGAAGTTCCTCCACGTATCGACCGATGAAGTATACGGATCCCTGGAAGAGGATGGTGGATATTTCTATGAGACTACACCGTATGCACCGCACAGCCCGTATTCGGCAAGTAAGGCAAGCTCAGATATGCTGGTAAAAGCTTATATGGATACCTATAAGTTCCCTGCCAATATTACGAACTGTTCCAACAATTATGGACCTTACCAGTTCCCGGAAAAGCTGATCCCGTTGATTATTAACAATGCATTACAGGGTAAAAAGCTTCCGGTTTATGGGGATGGTAAGAATGTGCGTGACTGGTTATATGTTGAGGATCATGCGAAGGCCATTGATATGGTTCAGGAAAAGGGACGTTTATTTGAAACCTACAATGTAGGCGGACACAATGAGAAGCAGAACATTGAAATTATCAATATTATCATCGAAACCCTGCAGGAAATGCTGCCGGATTCCGATCCCCGCAAGAAGCTGGTAAGCAAGGATCTGATTACTTATGTGGAGGATCGTAAGGGACATGACCGTCGTTATGCAATTGCTCCGGACAAGATCAAGGCAGAGATCGGCTGGGAGCCGGAAACCATGTTCAAGGATGGAATCAGGCTTACGATTAAGTGGTTCTTTGAGCATGAAGACTGGATGAAGAATGTAACAAGCGGTGACTATCAGAAGTATTATGAGGATATGTACGCCGGAAAATAATGCACAGGTAACGGATAGCTGCAGCTTATGTGTGGATATCCGTTTGGAATGCCATAAATGTGAAAATGAGGAAAAGTGAGGAAATTCATATGAAGGGAATTATTCTGGCAGGCGGCTCCGGGACCCGTCTGTATCCACTGACGAAGGCAATCAGTAAGCAGATTATGCCGGTTTATGATAAGCCGATGATTTATTATCCCCTGTCCACGCTGATGCTGGCAGGGATTCAGGAGATCCTGATTATTTCAACGCCCAGGGATCTTCCGGTATTTGAAGAGCTGTTAGGAGACGGAAGTCAGCTGGGAATGAAGTTTTCCTATGCCGTTCAGGAACAGCCAAGAGGTCTTGCCGATGCATTTATTATAGGTGCAGATTTTATTGGAAAGGACAATGTGGCTCTGGTGCTTGGCGATAATATTTTCTATGGACAGAGCTTTTCAAGGGTACTTCGTGAGGTGGCTGCCAGAGAAAGCGGTGCAACCATTTTCGGATATTATGTACGTGATCCGAGAGAGTATGGAGTGGTAGAGTTTGACGAAAACGGTAAGGCACTCTCCATTGAAGAAAAACCGCAGAATCCGAAGAGCAATTATGCAGTTCCCGGACTTTACTTTTATGATAATGATGTTGTGGAAATCGCAAAGAATGTTAAGCCCTCTGCAAGAGGTGAAATTGAAATTACAAGCATTAACAACGAATATCTTCGTCGTGGAACGCTGCGTGTAGAAACCTTAGGGCGCGGATTTGCATGGCTGGATACCGGAAATCACGATTCTTTACTGGATGCGGCAGATTTTGTGGCAGCATTTCAGAAGCGTCAGGGACTTTATATTTCCTGTATTGAAGAGATCGCATATAAGAGAGGCTTTATTTCGAAGGAGCAGCTTTTGAAGCTGGCAGAACCTCTTATGAAAACCAACTATGGAAAGTATATGAAAGAGGTTGCCGAAGGGCTGTAATTGGGTGATGAATCAGAACGATGACAGTAACTATTCAGAGAAAGAAAGAGAGACAAAGCAATGGGTAAGATAACCGTAGAAACCTGTGAAATCGAGGGCTTAAAGGTGATTACACCAACCGTATTCGGTGATGCCAGGGGCTATTTCATGGAGACATATAATTATAATGATTTTAAAGAAGCCGGAATTGATCAGGTCTTTGTACAGGATAATCAGTCCGCATCGGTAAAAAATGTACTGCGTGGACTTCATTTCCAGATTAACTATCCGCAGGACAAGCTGGTCCGTGTGGTAGTAGGAGAGGTTTTTGACGTGGCGGTAGATCTGCGCCCGGGTTCTGAGACATATGGAAAATGGTACGGTGTGACTCTTTCAGCAGAGAACAAGAAGCAGTTCTTTATTCCGAAGAATTTTGCACATGGTTTTGTGGTATTGTCCGATTATGCGGAATTTGCCTATAAATGTACGGACTTTTATCATCCAAACGATGAGGGAGGATTGAAATTTGACGATCCGGATATCGGAATTGACTGGCCGGTTGCATCAAAAGAAGATCTGATTATGTCAGATAAGGATACCAAATGGGGCGGAATCAAAGAATATACAGCGTCCCGCAATCAATAATTACCGGGTAGGTAAATGAAAGCGAACGGATGATTCTATGCAGGAAGTAAGACAGGAAACAAAGAAAAATAAACGGCGGATCTCCAAGCCTGTGGGAATCGCACTCTTTTATATGGTATGTGCGGCAACCGCAGCCATGGTGATCCTTCACAATAATCCTCTGGCAGATAAGCCGACCGAGGATCTTAAGAAAATATGTGCATGCGCGCTGCTTTTGCTGGCATGCACTATTTTTGGTATTTATTATGACCGTATTTTTATTATTCCGAAGGAGCTTTTCCAGAACAGGGAGCTGATCTGGAAGCTTGCGAAGAATGATTTTAAAAAGCGTTATGCAGGATCCTATCTTGGATTTTTATGGGCGCTGGTGCAGCCGGTCGTGACGGTTGTCATGTACTGGATTGTATTTGATGTGGTGTTTGATACGAGAAGCCAGATGGTGGCGAGTGGGGTAGAGGTACCGTATGTACTGTTTCTGACAGCGGGACTTGTGCCCTGGTTTTATTTTTCGGAGGGAATCACGAATGGAACAAATGCACTGCTGGAATACAGTTATCTGGTCAAAAAAGTGGTTTTTAAGATCAGCATTCTGCCCATCATTAAGCTGGTGGCGGCAACCTTTATTCATGCATTCTTTGTAGGAGTATTACTGATTATTGCAATGATGTATGGATATATGCCCAATCTGTATACCCTGCAGATTTTTTATTACAGCTTCTGCCTGTTTGTACTGATGCTGGCCATGAGCTATTGTACCTGTGCGATTGTGGTGTTTTTCCGTGATCTGGCGCAGATCATTAATATCGGACTTCAGGTAGGAATGTGGGCTACCCCGATCCTCTGGAATATCGGTATGCTCGAAAATTATCCGAAGCTCCGGGTATTGTTTAAGCTGAATCCACTGACTTATATTGTAAACGGGTATCGAAGCGCTATATATGAGGAAAGCTGGTTCTTTGAGCATTTTTATTCCTCTACCTATTTCTGGATTTTTACAGTGACATTGTTCTGCGTGGGTTCCCTGATCTTCAAGCGTCTGAAGGTGCACTTTGCAGATGTGCTGTAATGGGAGCAAAACCGGGAAAGTGTGTACGGAAATACAGAATGGATAACGACAGGAAGACAGGGGAACTGCAGAATGGATGAAATGCCGGTAAAAGGAAGAGAGCAGTGAGAAAGGATCGTTCAGATCATGGAAGAAAGAAAAATTGCCATTCAGGCAACTGGTGTTGAAAAAGTATATAAATTGTATGATAAACCTTCAGACCGTCTGAAGGAAGCTCTTGGCTTATCCGGAAAGAAGAAGTATCGGGAGCACTATGCCTTAAAGGGTGTAGACATGACCATTTATCAGGGAGAGACGGTTGGTATTATTGGAACCAACGGCTCCGGAAAATCCACAATTCTTAAAATCATAACAGGTGTTTTGAATGCAACGAAGGGAAATGTGGAGGTCAATGGACGGATTTCGGCACTGCTTGAACTGGGTGCCGGATTCAATATGGAATACAACGGTATTGAAAATGTATATCTGAATGGAACCATGATCGGGTTTTCCAAAAAGGAAATTGATGAAAAGCTTCCGGACATTCTGGAATTTGCAGATATCGGAGAGTATGTAAACCAGCCGGTGAAGACCTATTCGAGCGGTATGTTCGTTCGTCTGGCGTTTGCGGTTGCCATTAATATAGAGCCGGAAATCCTGATTGTAGACGAGGCATTGTCCGTAGGAGATGTGTTCTTCCAGGCCAAATGCTATCATAAATTTGAAGAATTCAAGAAGCTTGGGAAAACCATTGTTTTCGTCAGCCATGATTTAAGCAGTATCAGCAAGTATTGTGACCGGGTGGTCCTGCTGAATCAGGGTGTGAAGCTAGGGGAAGGAACCCCGAAGGAAATGATTGATGCCTATAAGCAGGTACTTGTTGGACAGTATCCGCTTCCGGACAGTGATGATCAGAATCTGCTCCATGATGAAAGCATCACCTCGGCAGCACTTAAGGTGGGCCGCACAGAAAATGGCGGTGCGGAAGCAGGAAAAGCAAAGGATTCTGCACAGAATGCGAATGTGCAGAACCCGGATTTACTGGAATATGGCACCAGACAGGCCGTGATTGAAGAATATGATGTGGAGGATGGTCAGGGAAGACGGACCGGTGCGATTATCAAGGGGCAGAAATGTTCCGTTCATATGTCGGTACGTTTCCTGCAGGATATTGAGGCTCCGATTTTTGCCTTTACCATTAAGAATATCAAGGGTGTGGAAATTACGGGAACCAATACCATGGTGGAAAAGGCCTTTCTGCAGCCTGTAAAGAAGGGCGAAGTGAAGCATATTACCTTTACCCAGAAAATCGACCTGCAGGGCGGCGAATATCTTCTTTCGCTGGGAGTTACCGGGTATGAAAAGGAAAATTTCGTGGTTTATCACAGATTATATGATGTCTTGAATATTACGGTGATTTCGGACAAGGATACCGTAGGATATTATGACATGAACTCCGAGATAACAGTCCGCTGATATACGGAGCTTTAAAATTATGATACAGATAGCACAGGCAGGAAAGGATCAGGAAAACGGACGGAAGGTGGATGGTTTGTTTTCCCGGTCAGATGTTGAGAGGGCAATTCATGGAATTTGCAGAAACTTTACCGAAGCAGATTGGAAATGTGAAATTAAATTATGAGTTTTATCCGGGAGAGGACATCTACAGCGATGGAGCGATCGAGGATGAAATTCTGGATATTACGAAGAATGCAGCAAGGATTGAGTATCCGAAGATCATTGAGGAAAAGAACAGCTGGCCGGTTCTCTACCATTTGTCCGCTCTTCGGGGGAATATTGTAGACTGGCTGCCGATTACAAAGGATATGAAGGTGCTTGAAATCGGATCCGGATGTGGAGCAATCACGGATAAATTATCAGAAAAGGCAGGGAAGGTAACCTGTGTGGATCTGTCTGCGAAGCGGAGCATGATCAATGCTTACCGGAATCAGGACCGGGATAATATAGAGATTTATGTCGGAAACTTTAATGATATAGAACCTTCGCTTGATTGTGACTATGATCTGGTCTGTCTGATCGGGGTATTTGAGTATGGAAATTCCTATATTCACACGAAAACACCCTATGAAGATTTCTTTCAAATCATGCAGAAGCATAAGAAATCAACGGGACTTCTGGTTATTGCGATTGAGAACAAGTTTGGATTAAAGTACTGGGCCGGCTGCAAGGAAGATCATGTGGGAACTTATTTCTCAGGACTCGAGGGATATCCGGAGGGAGGAAGTGCCAGAACCTTCACTAAAAGGGGACTTGAAAAGATCTTCGAGCGCTGTGGGGAAACGAACTACCATTTCTACTATCCGTACCCGGATTACAAATTTCCGACAACGATTTATTCGGACCGGAGGCTCCCCTATGAGGGAGAGCTGACGGATAACATGCGTAATTTTGACCGTGACCGCATGGTATTGTTCCGTGAAAAGTATGTATTTGACAGTACGATTGAGGATGATTATTTTGATCTGTTCTCCAATTCTTATATGGTAGTGATTGGAGAGCTGCCACAGACCATTTACTCCAAGTATTCCAATGATCGTGACGGAAGGTATGAGCTTCGTACGGATATTGTGGAAACTTCTGCCGGGAAAGTAGTCCGGAAGGTTCCGATGACCGAAGAGGCGAGAGCCCATGTCCGGGAGATGGAAGCGGCATATCAGGCCTTATGCGAGCGCTATGAAGGGAGCGGACTGCATATCAACCCCTGTATGTATCACGAACAGGAGGGGTATGCGGAGTTCCCGTTTGAACAGGGAACGACACTGGAAACCCTGATGGATCAGTGCCTTTCAGAAAAGAATCTGGACGGATTCCAGAGGCTTTTTGACAAATACTGGGAACTGGTTTCTTATCGTAAGGAAGGATATACGGGAAATATTGCCGATTATGATCTGATCTTTGCCAACATTCTGGTGGATGGAGAGAACTGGACCGTTATTGATTATGAGTGGACGACAAAGGAAACGGTTGAGGATAAAGAAATTGCATTCCGGGCAATCTATTGTTATATTTTAGAGGATGAAAAACGGAATGAATTAAATCTGGATTATATTATGCAGCAGTTAAATGTGACTGAGGACGAGGCAGAGGAATATCGCCATAAGGAAGCAATATTTCAGAAAAAGGTGACCGGTAAGCGGAAGTCCATGGGAGAAATCCGGGCGGCAATCGGTACTTATGCGGTTGATCCGAAGAAGCTGATGGAAGAGCATCTGCAGGAAATCCTGGATAAGCGTATCCAGTTATATTATGACCGGGGACAGGGATTTTGTGAGAGTGATTCCGGGTATGTTCCGGATGTCTATGTAAAAGAGCGTCAGATTGAAACGACGCTTACCGTAGAGGGAGACGTACGGAATTTCCGTGTGGATCCGGCAGATAAGCCCTGTGTCGTAAAGCTGCAGCAGTTGTTATGGAATGGGATGCCGGTGACATTTGAAAAGAAGTTTATAGAGACAAACGGGAAGCAGGTAAAGCCCGGAACCTACCTTTTTGCAACGGCAGATCCCAATCTGGTGCTGCATGTGGAAGCACTTGTAATGGCTGGAATGCGTGCGGAGGAAGAAAATCAGGTAGAGCTTAAGATGGAGGTTTCACCGGTGTCAGCAGAGGCTGCGGAAGAAATGATTTCAATGATTAAGAAGCTCTTTTAACTAACGATTCCATTCAGGATAAGTGAATCTACTGCCGGAACCGGCAGGGGAGAACAGACAGGCAATGATGAAGCAAACTATAAAGAAGGTTTTACAGGAAAGACAAAGAAAAGAATATCGGAAGGAACTGGCGTCTCAGCTGCGGGACTACGATTCCTGGATCAGGGGTCAGGAGACCCCTCTTTTGGTTTCAGAATATGTGGCAGAAAAATCAGAGAAGTCTTTCTCTGTGTCAGACTATACAGGAGAAAGTTTCCCAAAATGTCTGACAAATGAAACAAAAATGCGGCTAGATGGCGGATTTAAAATGGAAAATGCAGGAAAAAATTCAGAACCTTCTTTGAAGTGCATTTCATATCGGGTGTTCTGCAAAAAGCATCCGGATTCGACAAAATCTCCAGTCATGACATTATTGTCCATGAATGCCGGACAGTTTCTGAAGCTGCAAAACCGGATTAAGGATGGAGCGTTGGAGGAAGACATTCTACTGCTGAATTTTCAGGATGGAGAGTACAGTGAACTGACTGTTCCGATGATTGCAGAGGCATTCTCGGAACTACGTGGTCACGGCGATATAAAGTCTTTATGCAATAACCATCAAAACAGTGAAAATGACCATGATCATGTTCATATAGATTGCATAAAGTCTGACAGGATACCGGCGCTTGTATATGGCGACGAAGATGTTATAAGGAATGGAAAACGGCAGAATCCATGGTTTAAGCCGGACTGGTCTCCGGATACCTTCCTTTCCTGTTTTTATTTTGGAGCGTTTGTTGCAGTGCCGACTGCGAAAATAGCAGATTTTCTACAGAAGCATGCCATTTTTGAGAAAGAAGTGGAAGCAGATTTATTTGTTGATGATCAATTGGAAAGTGAATTGCAGCAGGCAAAGCAGGAAGATCGGGAAGGAAAGGATCACGAGCAGGAAAAGTGTGAACAGATCCGGCGTGAACGGATAGAGCGCAGGCAGATGAACCGGGATCAGATCATGTATGGGCTGCTTGCAGATTACTTATGGGACAACGGTGCATTTGCCGGATGGAAAACTGCGGATCATCTTGCGGTTCATATTCCCCAGGTGCTGATGCATACAAAAGCTTCCAGCTATGAGCGTTGGAAGAACCTGCATTTACCGGAAAAAATACAGGAGCAGATGAGAGCTGGCGGCAGGGAGAATGTCAGGGATGGATCAGATGAAAATGTGATAGCAGATATAACAGCGGATAAAACAGCAGATATACAGCTTCCTATGGTCTCTGTTATCATTCCGTCCAGGGATCATCCGGATGTTTTGTTCCGGTGCCTCGACTCCTTTGTGGATAAAACGTCAGGATTGGGGACAAAAGTTAAAACAGAATTTATTATTGTGGATAACGGAAGCTCTGAAGAAAACAAAAAACGAATTGTGCAGAAGCTGCAGGAACTGGGGACTGCTTTAGAAAAGAAGCAAAATCAGAAGCAATACCGGGATCAAAATCAAATAGAAGATCCTGGGCAGAAGAGAAATGAAAATGAAGATATAAATAACGTTCGATATTTATATAAGGAAATCCCTTTTAATTTTTCCTATATGTGCAATTGGGGAGCGAAGGAAGCACAGGGAGATTACCTGTTGTTCTTAAATGATGACATGGAAATTGTCGGGGAAAACTGGCTTGTCCTTTTGATGGAAAAGGCAGTTCTGCCCTATGTGGGAGCTGTAGGGGCGAAGCTCTTATACCCGGATACCGACATCATCCAGCATGCCGGAATTACGAATCTCCGGGTGGGACCGGCTCATAAGCTGCAGTTTGCACATGATACGGAGGATCATTATTTTGGACAGAACCGTGGCGTGCATGATATGCTGGGGGTAACGGGGGCGTGTCTGCTTGTGAAGAAGACGATTTTTGAAAAGGCAGGAGGGTTTGACGAAACGCTTGCCGTTGCATTTAATGATGTGGATCTGTGCTATAAAATTTATGAAGAGGGATATTATAATGTGGTAAGGAATGATCTTTTCCTGTTCCATCATGAATCCTTAAGCAGAGGGAAGGATGGGGAATCCGAGGAAAAGCAGCTGCGGCTTCTTCGGGAGAAGGACTATCTGTATGAGAAGCATCAGGATTTATATGGCAGGGATCCGTTTTATCACCCGTATCTGACGACTGATATGCTGGAAACCGAGTATACACCGGCATTCCGCTACCAGGTAGATCTCTCAATGCCATGGGCGAAGGTGAAGAATTGCACGCAGGAGGTACTGGCTGCCAGAGAGGATGAATGTCTGGTAATTGGTATGGAATGCGCCATGGATATTTATAAATGGAAATACGGCGTTTCTCCTGAGAAAAGGAAGACCGGGAATTCAGATAAAGAGGATTATGGGGAAGAGAAAAAAGATAGCCGTAATGATAACAGTATTAACAGCGAAGATCAGGGGTATTATTTTCAAGGATACTCTTTTGTTATTGGATCGGATAACGCATGTTATAAAAAGGAGCTTCTGCTTCGCAGGATAACTGATGGAAACCAGCAGGCACTGGGAAATTCTGTCAGAAACGATGAGAAAATGTCCCAACCTGTTATTTATAGCATATCCATAGAGAAGAAATACCGGGAGGACATCAAAGCCAATCTGAAGGATCAGATGAATGTGGATCTGACCGGATATGCAGCAAAGCTAAAGCCGGGAGCTGTCCCACCCGGAAGGTATCAGTTTGGTATGCTGGCGAAGGATGCCTGTTCCAGGGTGAAACTTGTTAACTGGAGCAGCTGGACAATTGAAGTTTTATAAGTGATATATGAAACTGTTTGACAGAAAGTGGAGTGGAGAAAGGACCGGAAACATGAGTCAGGAAGAAATGGACTATCAAAAGGCATATGAAGAAGAGCATCTGCGGAATGCAGATCTTGCCGGACGTGTGGCAGATCTGGAAGCGAAGGTGGATGATCTGAACTTTAAACTGAACCGGATTAAGAGTAATCCTGTCTGGAAGGCCTCGGCACCTGCCAGAAGGTGTATGCACTGGTGCATCCGTCAGGTGACAAGAGTAAAGAATTGCGGCTCGATGAAGGGCGTTGCTGCCAAGATCAAATATAAGCAACACGAAAAGCATGCCATGGAGCAGTTCGGAACGAAGAGCTTTCCGGATGAAGCACGGAGGGAGGCAGAGCAGAATACAGACTTTACGCGCAGAGTGAAGATCAGTATTCTGGTGCCGTTATTTAATACGCCTGAGGAATTCTTACGGGAAATGATCGATTCTGTGATGAATCAGACCTATTCGAACTGGGAATTGTGTCTGGCAGACGGCTCGGACGATGCGCATGCTTATGTTGCAGAGGTTGTCAGGGAATATGAAGGCAAAGCGGATGGGCGTATCGTGTATCACAGGCTTTTAAAAAACGAAGGAATTGCGGGAAACACCAACGAGTGTCTGAAGCTGGCAACGGGAGAGTACATTGGATTGTTTGACCATGACGATATTCTGCATCCGAGTGCTTTATATGAATATGTGAAGGTCATTAATGAGCAGAATGCAGATTACATATACTGCGATGAAACCACGTTTAAGAGTGGGGACATCAATAAAATGCTCACGATGCATTTTAAACCTGACTATGCGATTGATAATCTGCGTGCCAATAATTATATCTGTCATTTCAGCGTGTTTGCGAGAGAACTCCTGGATGGTACGGAGCTGTTCCGCCCGCAGTTTGACGGCAGCCAGGACCACGATATGATTCTGCGGCTGACAGACCGGGCGAAGTGCGTGGTGCATGTACCGAAGCTTCTTTATTACTGGCGGTGTCATCCGGGTAGTGTGGCATCCGGCGTGGATGCCAAGCCTTATGTTGTGGAGGCAGCAAAGGGAGCGGTGGCAGATCATCTGCGCCGCCACGGCTTTAAGCATTTTCAGATCACATCCACAAGGGCATTCGAGACCATCTTCAAGATCCGGTATGAGATTATCGGGACACCGAAGATCAGTATTGTGATTGCCAATAAGGATCATCAGCCAGATCTGAAGCGGTGCATTGATTCCCTTCTTGAAAAGTCCACCTATGAAAATTATGAAATTATTGTGGTGGAAAACAACAGCACGACACCGGAAATTTTTGCTTATTATAAGGAATTGCAGGCTGCATATGAAAATGGAGCGACGGAAAATGACCGCAAAATACGTGTAGTCACCTATACCCCCAAGGAGGGAGAGACGTTCAATTATTCCAGGGTGAATAATTATGGTGTTTCCTATGCCACCGGAGAATATATCCTGTTATTGAATAATGATACGCAGGTGATTACGGTGAACTGGATGGAGGAGCTTCTGATGTATGCGCAGCGTCAGGATGTGGCAGCTGTGGGAGCGAAGCTCTATTATGCGGATAAAACGATCCAGCATGCAGGCGTGGTGCTTGGACTTGGGGCACACCGGACGGCGGGACACAGCCATTACGGCCAGCACCGGGATAATCTCGGCTATATGGGAAGACTCTGCTATGCGCAGAATGTATCTGCGGTGACGGGAGCCTGCCTTTTGGTAAAAAAGAGTCTTTACGACGAGGTGGGAGGCCTTTCGGAGGACTTTGCCATTTCCTTAAATGATGTGGACTTCTGTCTGAAGCTTCGGGAAAAGGGCTTCTTAAATGTTTTTACACCATTTGCGGAGCTGTATCATTTTGAGTCGGTTTCCAGAGGACTGGATGATCAGGGAGAAAAGGCAGAGCGCTATAATAAGGAGTCCGAGCACTTCAGGACGAAGTGGAAGGAGGTTCTTGCAAAGGGAGATCCGTACTATAATCCGAATTTTTCTCTGGATCGGAGTGACTTTGCTTTGAAAATACAGGGATAGTGTGGTAAAATATTTCTGATAGTCTGAATGCCGGTTTAAATGGCAGGAGGATGATCCAATAATGTAAACAGGAGGAGCAGTTATGAGCTACAAAGAGCAATATGATTTCTGGTTAAAGGATTCTTATTTTGACGAGAAGACAAAGGCAGAATTGCAGGCGATTTCAGGAGATGAGAAGGAAATCGAAGACCGTTTCTATAAAGATCTGGAATTTGGTACCGGCGGACTTCGCGGTGTGATCGGAGCAGGAACAAACCGTATGAACATTTACACGGTCCGTAAGGCAACACAGGGACTTGCAAACTACATTATCAAGCAGGGCGGCAGGGACAGAGGCGTTGCAATCGCATACGACTCCAGAAGAATGTCACCGGAATTTGCAGATGAAGCAGCACTTTGTCTTGCTGCAAACGGAATCAGGGCTTATGTGTTTGACGCACTCCGTCCTACTCCCGAGCTTTCCTTTGCACTCCGTACCTTACATTGTATTTCCGGTATTGTCATTACCGCAAGCCACAATCCCCCGGAATATAACGGGTACAAGGCTTACTGGGAAGATGGTGCACAGGTAACCGCTCCTAAGGATAAAGAAATTATTGCAGAAGTAAAGGCCGTAACCGATTATCATTCGGTAAAGACCATGGACAAAAAGGATGCAATGGATCAGGGGCTTTATGTTGTAATCGGCAAGGAAATTGACGATGCCTACATGGCAGAGTTAAAGAAGCAGATTATTCACCCGGATATTATTAAGGAAGTTGCAGATGATATCCGTATTGTATATTCTCCGTTCCATGGAACAGGAAACGTACCGGTACGCCGTATTCTTTCCGAGCTTGGCTTCAAGCACGTGTATGTTGTACCGGAGCAGGAGCTTCCGGATCCTGATTTTACCACACTGGAATATCCGAACCCTGAAGATCCGAAGGCATTTACCCTTGCATTAAAGCTTGCTAAGGAAAAGAATGCAGATATCGTACTGGCAACCGATCCGGATGCAGACCGTCTTGGTATTTATGCACTGGATACAAAGACCGGCGAATATGTACCGTTTACCGGAAATATGTCCGGAATGCTGATTGCAGAATATATTTTAAGAGAGCGTACCGCAACGAAGACCATGCCTGCTAATCCGGCACTGGTTACGACCATTGTTACCACCAATATGGCACGTGCCATTGCAGAAGCTTACGGGGTACGCTTCGTGGAGGTACTGACCGGCTTCAAGTATATCGGTGAGCAGATTAAGTTCTTTGAACAGAGCAACTCCAACAATTATGTATTCGGTCTGGAAGAAAGCTATGGATGTCTTGCAGGTACCCATGCAAGAGATAAGGATGCCGTTGTTGCCGTAATGTGTCTGTGTGAAGTAGCTGCATGGTGTAAGAAGCATGGTATTACCGTATGGGATCAGATGCTGAAGCTCTATGAAGAATACGGATATTATAAGGAAACACAGTATGCCATCACCTTAAAGGGTATCGACGGATCCAAGCAGATTGCAGAGATGATGGATAAATTAAGAAACAACCCTCCGAAGAACTTCGGAGAATTACAGGTAAAAGAGCTTCGTGACTACGACAGGGATGTGATCACAGACCTTGCTACCGGAGCAACCAGACCTACCGGACTTCCGAAGTCCAATGTGTTATACTTTGATCTTACGAATGATTCCTGGTGCTGTGCGCGTCCTTCCGGAACAGAACCGAAGATCAAGTTCTATATGGGAGTAAAGGGAACCAGCCTTCAGGATGCAGAAGAGAAGCTGAATAAGCTGACAGAGGATCTCAAGGCCGTTCTGTAAGTCGCAATTATGGCAAAACTATTAAAGCTCAGTAATTTGAAGAAAACCATATATTATCTGAAGAAGAATGGACTTCGCAAGGCTTATTATGCAGCGGTGGAACGAGCTTCTTCCGAAAGAAAGGATGACTATCATTATGATCCCTTGCCGGATTCTGTTTTAAAGGAACAGGCCGGCAAGGCCTCTGAGTTTTCAACCGGATTCAGTATTCTGGTTCCAACCTTTGAAACCAGGGAAGAGTTCCTCCGGGCACTGATCAATTCAGTACTTGCACAGACCTGCGGAAGCTGGGAACTGATTCTTGCAGATGCCAGTAAAACGGACCGGGTATCGGAGGTTGTGAAGGAATATACCGATTCCCGTATCCGGTATCACAGGCTGAAAGAAAATCTGGGAATATCCGGAAACACGAATGAAGCATTGAAGACAGCGACAGGAGAATATGTCGCATTACTTGACCATGATGATTTACTGACGGAGGATGCCTTGTTTGAATGCGCATCTGTGATTGAGGCGTACCGGAAGGATAATCTGGAATTACGCATGTTATATTCCGATGAGGATAAATGTAACAGCGATGGAACTTTGTTTTATGAGGTCAACAGGAAACCGGAGTTTAATCTGGATTTAATATTATCGAACAATTATATCTGTCATCTGCTTGTGATGCAGAGAGAACTCATGCAGGAATTGGGATTCCGGAGCAGTGTGGATGGAGCACAGGATCATGACATCATTCTGCGGGCGGTAGACCGGATGATGGGAGAGGACAGGCACGCAGCCAGAAGGGCTAAGCTGCCGGTTGCCCATATCCCCAAGGTACTGTATCACTGGAGATGTTATGAAGGCTCTACGTCAGAGAATCCGGAAAGTAAGCGCTATGCTTACGAAGCCGGCAGGCGTGCAGTAGAGGATTTTTTGAAGGAACGGGAGTATCAGGCCGATGTGGTTCATACATGTCATCTGGGATTTTTTCGTGTAAATTATCAGCCGGATCTGTTAAGTAACCGGCCGGATGTAGCTGTGGTCGGAGGAAAGCTGATTGACCGGCATAACCGTGTAGTAGGCGGTATTTATAATGAAAACAGGGAGCCCTTATATCTGGGGCTCCATAAAGAATATAGTGGTTATATGCACCGGGCATCCTGTCAGCAGGAGGCCTATGCTGTGGATGTGCGCTGTATGATCTGTTCAGGGGAGGCACAGACAGTTTGGGAAGAACTTACCGGACTGCCCTATGCGGTGCAGTCCCATACGGGATATTTCTTATATCAGGATGTCCTTAAGAAGGATGCTGATTATGAAGAGTTAAGCTTCAAATTCTGTGAGGAACTGCGCAGAAGAGGGAAACGAATCGTCTGGGATCCGGAAATGGTGCAGCGGGTGGATGGAAGATAGGACAGAAGCATGAAAACGACAGTGGTAATTCCCAATTATAATGGACGGAACTATCTGCAGGACTGCCTTACCTCTCTTTTAGAGGGAAGTGAGGTTCCTGCAATAATTGTTGTAGATAACGGTTCTGTCGATGAAAGTGCTGCCATGGTGAAAGAAAAGTTTCCGATGGTGAAGCTGATCGCATTACCCGAAAACCGGGGATTCAGTGCAGCGGTGAATATTGGAATCCATGAGACCGGAACAGAATATGTTTTTCTGTTAAATAACGATACCGTTGTTTTAAAAGATACAATTGAAGAGCTGGAAGCTGCAATGGAACGTCATCCGAAAGCGTTTTCTGTAGCTGCGAAAATGTTGCAGATGAAGAATCCGGAGCTGATTGACAGTGCCGGAGATTTTTATTGTGCATCAGGATGGGCGTTTGCGCGTGGAAAGGACCGGAAGAACGAAGCATTTTCAAAGGAAACCTCTGTGTTTTCCGCCTGTGCCGGGGCAGCTCTTTACCGGAAGGCTGTTTTTAACGAAATCGGTGATTTTGATGAAAATCATTTTGCCTATCTGGAGGATATCGATGTGGGGTACCGTGCGAAGATCTATGGCTACCGGAACTATTACGCACCGGCTTCCGTTGTTCTTCATGCAGGTAGCGGCTCTTCCGGTTCAAGACATAATAAATTCAAGGTAGATTTATCCTCCCGGAACAGTATTTATCTGATTTATAAAAATATGCCGGTATTACAGGTGTTATTGAATCTACCGTTCCTGCTTTTGGGGTATCTTGTGAAGATTTTGTTTTTCCTGAAAAAGGGACTGGGTGCAGATTATATGAAGGGTCTTGGAAAGGGCTTCCGTCTTGCTTTTTCCGGAAAAGGAAGAGAACATAAGGTAAAATTTTCCATGAAGCATTTTGGAAATTATGTGGTAATACAGCTGCAGTTATGGGCGAATATGTTCCGCCGTCTGTGGTGGTAGAAAGGGTTGTGCAATGATTAAGGACAATCAGAAATTATTGAATCGAATCCATGTGTTGATTGATGCGGTTGTGACGGCAATTTCTTATCTCATGGCATGGTATCTGAAATTTGCTACTGGCTTTGCGGAGACGGATCCGAATGTTGGAGTACTGGATATGTACACGTATTTCCGTGCGTTGTATATTCTGGTTCCGCTTTATCTGGTTCTGTATTATTTCTTTAATTTATATGCACCAAAGCGTGCAACGAGGCGTAAATACGAGCTTTTTGCAATTGTGAAGGCCAATACAGTAGGATTGATCCTGTTTATGACACTGCTGTATATCATCAATCAGCTGGATATTTCCCGATTCGTGCTGGGAGCCTTTTATATTATCAATATTATTCTGATGACACTCTGCCGGACAATGATCCGGAACATTTTGTACTTTTTCCGCAGAAAGGGTTATAACCTGAAGTACATTCTGCTGGTTGGTTATTCCAGTGCGGCGGAGGAATATATTACCAGAATTATTGCAAATCCCCAGTGGGGTTACGTAATCCGGGGGATTCTCGATGATACCATGCCAAGCGGAACCGTGTATAAGGGAGTTAAGGTTGTGGGAAGAATAGAGAATATCAGGTATATTCTTCCGGAGAACAAGTTGGATGAAATTGCGATTACACTTGCACTGAAGGATTATGAGCAGCTGGAGTACATCGTGGATCTGTGTGAGAAGTCCGGTGTTCATACAAAGTTTATTCCGGATTATAATTCCCTGGTGCCGAGCCACCCCTATACGGAGGATCTGATGGGACTTCCGGTGATCAATATCCGTTATGTACCATTAACGAATCCGGTGAATAGTATATTAAAGAGAACCATGGATATTCTGGGTGCCTGCTTTGGTATTGTTATTGCTTCTCCGGTGATGCTGGTCTGTGCGATTTTAGTAAAAGCAACCAGTGAAGGACCGGTGATCTTTAAACAGGAGCGTGTGGGACTTCACAATAAAGTATTCAAGATGTACAAATTCCGGACGATGGAAGTGCAGAAGCAGTCGGCAGAGGAAAATGCATGGACGGTCAAGAATGATCCGCGTGTCACGAAGGTTGGTAAATTTATGCGTAAGACCAGTCTCGATGAACTGCCACAGCTTTTTAACATTCTGATGGGAGAAATGTCGCTGGTTGGACCGCGGCCGGAGCGGCCACAATGGGTAGATAAATATAAGGAAGAAATTCCGAGATATATGATTAAGCATCAGGTGCGGCCGGGACTGACCGGCTGGGCGCAGGTCAATGGATATCGTGGCGATACATCAATCCGCAAGCGTATCGAGTATGATCTGTTTTATATTGAAAACTGGAGTCTTGCCCTCGATATCAAGATTTTGTTTATGACGATTTTCAAAGGCTTTGTGAATAAGAATGCCTATTAAAGGCGCGTATAACTGCAAGTTTGTATGAATCTGGTTGAAGTGGGAACATTAATATGGTAAAATGCTAGATTATGGGGAGAACGAAAGAAGAAACCCACATATGGTATTTGAAAGGGAGAAAAGGTATGACCACAAATAATCAAAGACCTTCACAAGGAAGATCATCACAAGGCAGACCTTCACAGGGAAGATCATCACAAGGCAGACCTTCACAGGGAAGACCTGCACAGAAGAGACCTGCACAGCACAGCCAGGCTGCACGCAGCTCTTCGCAGAAGAGAACATCATCCCGTAGAGACGATTACTATGAGGATGACTATTACGAAGACGATTATTATGAAGACAGCCGTTCTTCCAGGGGAAAAAAGAGTGCCCCTTCGAAGAAATCCTCAAATGGTAAGAATCATAAGAAAAAGAACAAAACCTCCAAGATTATTTTATTTATTGTAGAAATCCTGGTTCTGTTACTCATGGTTATGGTATTATGGACTGTTTTAAAGACGGAAAAGGTTGGTAAGGTAGATCTGCCGGAGGAAGACATTGTCATCAATCCGGAGGTTGAAAAGCTGCAGGAGCAGGAAGGCTCGGTTCTGCAGGGGTATCGCAACATTGCGTTATTCGGTGTAGACTCCACAGAGGGAGCATTGACCAAGAATACCCGGAGTGATACCATTATGATTGCCTCCATTAATCTGGATACCGGCGATTGTAAGCTGGTCAGCGTATATCGTGATACCTACCTGAACTTAAGCAATGATACTTATAATAAGTGTAATGCGGCTTATGCAAAGGGTGGACCGATGCAGGCGATCAATATGCTGAACATGAATCTGGATATGAACATTACCGATTTCGTAACAGTCGGATTCAGCGGTCTGACAGAGACAATTGATGCACTGGGCGGTGTTTATATTGATGTTAAGGAAGAAGAAATTTCCCATCTGAATAACTACCAGATCAGTATTGTCGGTACAACGAAGGATGGTAAGACTTATACCGCAGCAGAGGGAAGCTACACACCGGTAACACAGGCAGGATACCAGAAGTTGAACGGTCTGCAGGCAACTGCTTACTGCCGTATCCGTTATGTAGGCAACGATTTTGAGCGTACCGCAAGACAGCGTCGTGTATTAAAGGCGGTTGCAGATGAAGCAAAGAAGGCATCTCCTGCACAGCTTGAGAAGATTGCAAACTCTGTATTTGATAAGGTATATACGTCTCTTGATATTTCTGAAATTGTATCACTTCTTGGAAATATCAGTAAGTATAATATCGTGGATGAAGGAGGGTTCCCGAATTCCGATATGCTGACCACAGGTAGTATCGGTAAGAAGGGAAGCTGCGTGGTTCCAAGGAGTCTGGAATCCAATGTTACCTGGCTGCATGAATTCCTGTTTGATGAGAAGGATTACGAACCTTCTTCAGCAGTTAAGGAATATAGTGCGAAGATTGCGGCAGATACAAATGGTTATGTGAAATAAATAAAGACTGTTTTGTATATGCAGAGCTGATAATTGGTAAAACAAAGAAAACAGAAACAGACAGATAGAAAAGGGTCTTTGTGAAAGACCCTTTTCGTTTATATGAGAGTTGCCATGCATATGAGAAAATGATCCAGTGGATCATTTTTGAGTAAGGAGAACGGAAACGATGCTTATATACGATGTGATCATTCCGGTGTACCGGCCGGATGAAAAACTGAAAAGGCTGATCAATGCGCTTCTGTCGCAATCCCTGCTTCCCCGGAGGATTATTCTGATTAACACAGAGCGGGAGGAATTTCTGAAATTCAGCCCGGAGGAGGCGTTTCTGGAACAGAGCCCGCGGCTTAAGCTGTACCATATTAGTAAGGCAGAGTTTAACCATGGGGCAACACGGAATTATGGAGTATCGCTAAGTGATGCACCGTTCTTTGTCTGTATGACCGATGACGCGGTACCGGCAGGGAATACGATGATGGAGGAGCTGTTAAAGCCTTTTTCATCGGAAAGCATTGGGATTTCCTATGCACGACAGCTTCCGGATCCGGATTGCGGAATCATTGAGCGGTACACGCGAGGCTTTAATTATCCGGAGACGGCAAAGATTAAAACTGCAAAGGATCTGCCGGAGCTTGGTATTAAGACCTTTTTTGCCTCCAATGTGTGTGCAGCCTACCGGAGAAGTTATTTTGACGCCTTGGGAGGATTTCCGGATCATACGATTTTTAATGAGGACATGATCTATGCAAGGCATCTGATTGATGCCGGATATGCGATTTCCTATACGGCAAAGGCAGAGGTGATTCATTCACACAATTACAGTGGAATAGAACAGCTTCACCGGAATTTCGATCTGGGCGTATCGCATGCACAGTTTCCGGAGGAATTTAGCGGAATCCGGGCAGAATCTGAAGGCAGGAAACTGGTTTTACAGACCTGCCGGTATCTTTTGAAGCTTCATAAGCCTTGGCTGATTGTGAAGCTGATCTGGCAGAGTGGATGTAAATACATCGGATATTTTCTAGGAAAACGTTATCAGCAATTCCCTGCATGGTTCGTAAAGCGGTGCAGCATGAACCATAGCTATTGGGACTGATGCTGTGAATGCTGACCGGGAAGAGGGTTGTCAGCAAGGCTGAAAAATGATATAAGTATATTTAAGTTGATTTTGGAGGATCAGATATGTGTGGAATTGTTGGTTATATTGGGAAACATCAGGCTGCCCCGATTATTTTAGAGGGACTTGCAAAGCTGGAGTACCGTGGTTATGATTCAACCGGTATGGCAGTTTTTGATGGAAAGAAGATTAATATTCAGAAAGCAGCAGGCAGACTGCAGGTGCTTGAGAATATGACAAGAGGCGGAGAGACGATGCCGGGCTGTGTCGGAATCGGACACACCAGATGGGCAACGCATGGAAAGCCAACGGATATTAATGCGCATCCGCACGATAATCAGGATGGGACGATTGCTGTCGTACATAATGGAATTATCGAGAACTATCAGCAGTTAAAGCAGCGGCTTATAAATCGTGGCTACAAATTTGTATCCGATACCGATACTGAAGTTCTGGTGCAGCTGATTGATTACTATTATAAAGGAAATCCGTTAGAAGCAATTACGAAGGTGCTTCACCGTGTGGAAGGTTCCTATGCTCTCGGCATTCTGTTTGCAGATCATCCGGAGGAAATTTTTGCAGTACGTAAGGACTGTCCTTTGATTGTAGGAACAAGCAGTGAAGGAAGCTTTATTGCATCGGATGTGCCCGCAATTTTGAAGTATACCAGGGAAGTTTATTATATTGATAATCAGGAAGTCGTTGCATTAAAGGAAAATGAGATTCATTTCTATACCGTAGACGAAGAAGAGATCCAGAAGACACCTTCTCATGTGGACTGGGATGCAGAAGCGGTTGCAAAGGGCGGATATGAACATTTCATGTTAAAGGAGATCTACGATCAGCCCAGAGCAGTCCGTGAGACCTTTGAAAAGCATATGAAGGATGGCAATGTGGAGATTGAAGAGCTTCATATGACCGATGAAGAAATCAGGAAGCTTTCCCGTATTCATATTGTGGCATGTGGTACCGCATATCATGCAGGCATGACGGCAAAATATGTTATTGAATCCATGGCACGGATTTCTGTAGAGGTGGATATGGCATCCGAATTCCGTTACCGGAATCCGATCATCGAAGAGGGAGCACTGGTGATTGTCATCAGCCAGTCCGGAGAAACTGCCGATACCCTGCAGGCACTCCGCGATTCCAAGGCACGTGGAGCCAAGGTACTGGGTATTGTAAATGTGGTTGGGTCCTCCATCGCAAGAGAAGCAGACAGTGTCATGTATACCTGGGCAGGACCGGAAATTGCGGTTGCGTCCACAAAAGCGTATTCGGCACAGCTGATTGCACTTTATCTGCTGGCAATGAAGTTTGCAAGAGTTAAGGGTACAATTTCGGAAGAGGAGTATCAGCAGCTTGTTTTTGATCTCCGCCGTCTGCCGGAGCAGATTGAACTGCTTCTTGGTAATAAGACCAGGATTCAGCGGTTTGCCAACCGTTATGTGGCCGCAAAGAGCGTTTTCTTTATCGGAAGAGGCTTGGATTATACATTATCCATGGAGGGCTCTTTAAAGCTTAAGGAAATTACCTACATGCATTCTGAGGCCTACGCAGCAGGTGAATTAAAGCATGGTCCGATTTCCTTAATTGAGGATGGAACACTGGTTATGGCCTCCCTGACTCAGGAGGATCTGTATAAAAAGACTATCAGCAACATCCGTGAAGTGAAGTCCAGAGGCGCATTTGTGTTAGCACTTACAACGACCGGACATGATGATATAGAGGATACTGCCGATTACGTACTTTATATTCCGCAGACGAACAGGTACTTCACCAATTCACTGGCGATTATTCCATTCCAGATGTTTGCCTATTATGTATCCATTGGTAAGGGACTTGATGTTGATAAGCCCCGTAACCTTGCTAAATCGGTAACTGTAGAGTAAGGAAGCCTGATTCCGCATCTTCGAGGAAAGAGGATGCGGAATTTTTAGATTACACAAAAGGATCATATTTAAGACACAATTTTAACACATTTGTTTCCTATACTGTGAATCATAGAAGAAAGGAAAGGTTTTAAGGAAAGGTTTATAAAGGAGGCAGTTATCATGGATGAGAACAGATATACGAATGATTATTATACAAACCGGAACCAGATGAATCAGGGGCAGGTAAATCAGAACCAGAATTCCTCTTCGGGAACGCAGGGAACCAATTATTACCAGACCTCTTCAACCAATTTTCAGCAGTCGCAGATGAATCATCAGCAGGCAAAACCCGTAAAACAGAAAAAACAATCCGGTGGATTTGGGAAAAAAGTTTTAGCAGGTCTGTGCTGTGGACTGGTATTTGGTGTCTTTGCAGGAATCGGTTTTCAGGCAGTGGATGCAGCACATGACGGATTTACCCGTGCCAAAAGTGCTTTTTCCGCAATGATGGGAAATTCCTCACAGGACAGTGCCCTGGCAGAGGCTTCCGGATCAGGAGATGCAGCAGAGGATGTGCTGCTTCCGGACAGCAGCTCCGATGCGGCAGAGGCATCCTCCGGCAGCATTAAACAGACATTGGATAATCTGACACCACAGACGCAGACAGAGGCAGTTGTTACGGATGTTACACAGGTGGTAAAAGCAGTGATGCCGTCCGTTGTATCGGTGAGCAATACCTATGTACAGCATGGAACATTTTTCGGACAGGAATACAGCAGTGAAGCAGTAAGCTCCGGCTCCGGTATTATTGTTGGTGAAAATGACAGCGAGCTGTTAATTGTTACAAACTATCATGTAGTAGAATCTGCGGATACCCTGTCGGTACAGTTTGTCGACGAGGAACAGGTACAGGCACAGATCAAGGGTACCGATGCGGATAAGGATCTGGCAGTACTGGCAGTCCAGCTCTCTGATATCAAGGAGGATACCCTGAACCAGATTTCAATTGCATCGTTAGGAAGCTCTGATGATCTGACAGTAGGTGAACCTGTTATCGCCATTGGTAATGCGTTAGGCTATGGTCAGTCCGTAACAACCGGTGTTGTCAGTGCTTTGAATCGTCCAATCGCTGTTACTTCACAGGAGGGTCAGACCGGGGATTCCCAGATTAATACCTTTATCCAGACCGATGCAGCAATTAACCCCGGTAATTCCGGTGGTGCATTACTGAATACCAAAGGTGAAGTGATCGGTATCAATTCCAACAAGATTGGTGGAAGCACCGTAGAAGGTATGGGCTATGCAATTCCGATTTCCGATGCAAAGCCGATCATTGAAGAACTGATGCAAAAGGAAACAAGACTGAAGGTGGATGAAGCCAATAAGGGCGTTCTCGGTATTACCGGTGTGAATGTCGAAGCGCAGTATTCCGAGGTCTATGGGATCCCGATGGGGGTTTACGTTTCTTCTGTAACCGATAATTCAGGAGCTGCGGCAGCAGGACTTGTCCGTGGAGATATCATTACCGCAATCAATGGTGAAACCGTAGAAACTATGGAAGAGTTAAAGGAAGAGATGAACTATTACCAGGCCGGTGATGTTGTGACTCTGACCATTATGCAGGGAAGCCCGACCGGATATCAGTCCAAGGATGTACAGGTTACGCTTGGAAAACAGATGAATGCCCAGTAAAAATCCGTAACAGTGATTAAAGATTGGTAATATTGGAAAGAATAAATTGTAAATCTCCCTAAAAGTTTGAAACATTTGATAAAAGGAAATTGCAACAGAAGACCGTGGCGTGAGCAGGTGTATATGCACCGCTTGCGCCATGGTCTTTTTGTGTAACAGTTCAGCCATGCAGAAATGATTGTATAAGATGACCGTGGGAGCTTGCTCACTAAGTGCAGCTTATGAATGGTCATGGCTGAACTGTTACCTTTTTGTACGTTATTTAAAAACGACTGGCTCATCGATATACTCGGTTTTTATGACAAGATATGGATAGGAAGCGGTGTCGTTGACCGGAGCTTCACTGTCGGGAGAAGGACCGAGGAGTGTAGTGTCAAAGTAAATGGCGTTTTCGGTGAGATAGAGGTCATTTACGGTGATACCGAAGCCGCCGGCAGGCTGCTCACCATAGCCAATTCCAATGTAGAGAAAGCCATTGTCAGAATAAGTGATTTTGAAGGGATTGGGGTGTTTTTCCTGAATGACCTTCTGCATTTCCTCCGGAATGGCATCTTCGGACAAAACAGTGAATTCCAGATTTTTGATCCGGGCGAGGGAATCCTTCTGGTTCTTGCCTGCACAGGCAGTCATGAACAAAAGGACAAGCAGGCAAAACACGGAAAGAAGCCTTGGAAGCATTTTATTTGGAAAGGAGTGGAAAAGAATCAAGTTTTTCATGGAAAACCTCGAAATTAAAATTAAGAATTGGTTTATTTTATGTTTTGAAATCGCATGTTATGATATAATGATATAATAGTTCAGCCATGCAGAAATGATTGTATAAGATGACCGTGGGAGCTTGCTCACTAAGTGCAGCTTATACAATTATTTCTATAGGGCGGACGCCCGACATGAAATAAGCTGCCGGAAAACACGTATATTTGTTAGGCAATCTGTACAAACCGGCAGCTTATGAATGGTCATGGCTGAACGGCTACTAATGGATAGGACATAAAAAGAAAAACGATAGAGAGGTATTATATGCTGATAATTAAGAATGGTAAGATCATAGATCCTATAGAAGATGCGGTATATCCGGCAGATCTGTATGTTAAGGATGGCGTGATTGCAAGGATTGTAAGAAGGAGTGAGAACTCTTCGGATGAGAGTTGCAGCTGCGGAGAGAAGAAAAACGGACGTACCGATGTGGAGGTAGAAAGCGGATCCGAGGTTATGGATGCAAAGGGAATGCTGATTGCACCGGGGCTTGCGGATACGCATGTGCATTTTCGGGATCCGGGATTTACATATAAGGAGGATATTCTGTCGGGAGCGCAGGCCGCGAAGAAGGGCGGCTACACGCAGATCGTGCTGATGGCAAATACAAAGCCGTGTGTCGATCAGGTGGAGACCCTGCAATATGTTCTTCAAAAGGGGGCACAGACCGGAATCCATATTCACAGTTGTGCGAATGTGACCATGGGAATGGCCGGAAAAGAGCTTGTGAATATGGAACAGTTAAGTGAGGCAGGAGCAGTAGGCTTCACGGATGATGGTGTTCCGATCCTGTCGGAAGAGATGGTCACAAAGGCGATGGAGCAGGCAGCCTTTTACCATAAGCCGATCAGCTTCCATGAAGAAGATCCAGAGTATATTCAGAATAATGGTGTGAATGCCGGTAAGGCAGCAGCCTTTTATGGAATAGGAGGATCGAAGCGGGATGCGGAGATCACCATGATTGAGAGGGATATCCGGCTGGCACTTCAGACGGGAGCAACGGTTGTGATCCAGCATATCAGTACGAAAGAGGGGGTAGAGCTTGTCAGAAAGGGCAAGGCTGCAGGTGCAGATGTCCACGCAGAGGCAACCCCACATCATTTTACCCTGACGGAGGATGCGGTTATTGCGAAGGGAACGCTTGCAAAGATGAATCCACCGCTTCGGGAAGAGGGGGACCGGCAGGCAATTATAGCGGGTCTTCAGGATGGCACAATTGATCTGATTGCAACCGATCATGCGCCGCACAGCAAAGAAGAGAAAGAAAAACCGATTACGGAGGCTCCGAGTGGAATTATTGGTCTGGAAACAGCACTGTCTTTAGGGATCCGCGAACTGGTACAGAAAGGAATGCTTACCTATCCGCAGCTGATTCAGAGAATGAGTACGGCACCCTGTGCACTGTATGGCTTGCAGGGAGGAACGCTGGAGGAAGGGAAAACGGCAGATCTGGTGATTTTTGATCCGGAAGAAAACTGGAGGGTTCAGGAATTTGCATCAAAATCTGCAAATTCTCCTTTTATCGGAGAAGAGCTTCCGGGAGTGGTACATGCGACCATCTGTGGCGGGCAGATGGTATATCGGAAGTAACCGCATGAGCAAAAGGAAAGCTATTTGGCGGCAATTTTGCGAATGAGGATCTGAATAGGTATTATATGAATAAATTACGCTGCGAAGCAGTGGTTTTATGTAAGAAATCAGGGAAAGGAAAGATTCAATGAATGCTCCGGTTTGGAGTCATTGAAGGAAAAGCAATTATGAGTAAAAAAGCAAAACAAACAGCGATCGTGCTTTCACAGCAGATGCTGGCAGAAGGAATTTATGATCTGTGGCTTGCAACGGAGCTTGCGAAGGAGGCAGGTGCCGGTCAGTTTATCGGAGTTTATCCGAAAAATGCCGCAACCCTTCTCCCACGCCCGATCAGTATTTGTGAGGTCAATGAGGACAAGACGGCACTGCGGCTGGTATACCGCGTTGCAGGAAAGGGTACAAAGGAGTTTTCTTCTTTTGAAAAGGGGGATACGGTAGAGATTCTGGGGATCCTCGGAAACGGATACAGGGTTTCTGAGCTTCTTGCAAAGAATCCGGAGTTTATGGAGATCACCCTGTATGGCGGAGGAATCGGGATTCCGCCGATGCTGCAGCTTTCTAAGGAGCTTGCTGCAGCAGGAAGGAAGCCATCTGTTTTTATCGGATACCGCGACAGTAATCTGTTCCTGAAGGAGGATTTTGAAAAATACGGCACGGTTTATGTGGCAACCGAAGATGGCAGTGTAGGGACGAAGGGAAATGTCCTCACTGCATTAAAGGAAACCGGCGTACAGCCATCCGTGATGATGGCGTGTGGTCCGATGATGATGCTGCGGGCCATCAGGCAGGAGGCTTCGGAGCGGGCTATTCCGGCATACATTTCACTGGAAGAGCATATGGCCTGTGGAATCGGAGCCTGTCTTGGATGTGTGTGCAGGACGACGAAGAAAGACGAACATTCACAGGTTCATAATGCAAGAATCTGCACGGAGGGACCTGTATTTCTGGCTGAGGAGGTTGAGATCTAAATGAACACAAGTGTAACAATCGCAGGAGTAACCTTTAAAAATCCGGTGATGACGGCATCGGGAACGTTTGGCTCCGGTATGGAATATGGTGATTTCGTAGATCTGAACCGTTTGGGAGCCGTTGTGACGAAGGGAGTTGCCAATGTACCGTGGCCCGGCAATCCGACACCGCGTGTAGCCGAGGTTTACGGTGGGATGCTGAATGCCATCGGATTACAAAATCCGGGAATTGATGTGTTTTTAAAGCGGGATATTCCTTTTTTACAGCATTATGACACGAAGATTATCGTGAATGTCTGTGGAAAAACTGTGGAAGATTATCTGGAGGTTGTGGAAAAGCTAAATGACAGTGCGGCGGATATGCTGGAGATTAATGTGTCCTGTCCGAATGTCAAGGAGGGCGCGATTGCCTTTGGACAGAAGGCAGACTGCCTGTTTGATATTACCTCGAAGATTAAAAATGTGGCCAGGAAGCCGATTATTATGAAGCTTAGTCCGAATGTAACGGATATTACCGAGATGGCAAAGGCAGCAGAGGCAGCAGGGGCAGATGCGATTTCCCTGATTAATACGATCACAGGAATGAAGATTGACATTCATAAAAGAACCTTTGCACTGGCGAACAGGACGGGCGGCATGTCCGGTCCTGCGATCAAGCCGGTCGCAGTGCGTATGGTTTATCAGGCCTCCCATGCGGTTAAAATCCCGGTGATTGGTATGGGCGGCATTGCAACAGCCGAGGATGCGATCGAATTCCTGCTTGCCGGAGCAACAGCCGTTTCTGTCGGGGCGGTGAACTTTATGAATCCATATGCAACTGTTGAGATCATAGAAGGAATCGAACAGTATATGACAAAGTATGGCGTAGAAGATATTCAGGAGCTGATTGGAGCTGTGAATTAAAAAAATTTCAAGGATCGGAACAGACATATTGACACAAATTGCATAGCTTTGAATAGTTACGAATTTTGTGAATAAACAACCCTCCGTAGGAATACAATGTGAATAAGTAAACCTACGGAGGGATTTTATGGAGCTTCAAAAGCGTTCCTTACATATGGAAACACCCAGGCTTCATGCGTCGAAGCAGGTTGTGCTGGAAGACAATGTGATCATTCCGGACACCAATAAAGATGCGGATAAACTTCTTTTGGATAGAGGAAAAATTACAATAGAGGAGGTCGGCTCTTTTGAAGATGCAGTAACTGTTAAGGGAAAACTGCATTTCAAGGCTTTGTATCTGACCGAAGGAAACCGGGACGGAATTCCGGTCTCTCAGATGGAGGGCAGCATCCCATTTGAAGAAAAGCTGCAGATGGAGGGACTTCGTGCAGGCGAGCATGTACATGTGAAGGCAGTTTTAGAGGAGCTTGGAATTTCCCTGATTAATTCGAGAAAGCTCAGTGTACGTGCAATTATGGTTTTTCATGCAGTGCGCGAAGAGGTGATGGAAGAAGACATTCCGGTTGCTTTATCGGGTGACGAACAGGTGGAATACCGTCGCAGATCTGTGGAAATGGCAACGCTTGCGATGAAGAATCAGGATATTTTCCCGATTAAGGAAGAGATTGAAATTCCCGGAAGCTTTCCGAATATCAGGAGTCTGGTATATTGGGATGCAGAGCCGGTGAATCTGGATTTCCGGATACTGGATGATAAAATTGCGGTGCAGGGAGAACTGAAGGTGTTCTGCATGTATGCAGGAGACGGAGAAAAGGAGGAGCTTTATCATTATGAGACAGCGGTGCCCTTTTCAGGAAGTGTGGAGTGTCCCGGCTGCCGGGAGGGAATGATTCCGGTGATTGAATATGAAGTAGAAAACGGTGAGCTGTCCATCCGGCCGGATTATGACGGTGAAGAACGGATTCTTTTTGCAGATCTGGGAATCCGGATATTCTATTGCATTTACGAAGAAGAAAATGTGGAGATGATCGGGGATGTATACGGGGTATCCAATGAGGTAGAGGAAAGCAGTAAGCCCATTACCTTCCGCAGACTTCTGGCAAGGGCAAATGGAAAATGCAAGGTTTCCGGACACTTTAAGGCAGGTCAGGAAGGTGCTGGTATTTACCGGGTAATCCATACGACGGGAGATCTGATTCTGGATGAGCAGGAGGAAACAGAGAACGGAATCCGTTTAAGCGGTCAGATAAAGCTGCGGATTCTGTATGAAGACAGTAATGAGGATAAGCGGTTCGGAGTGATCCGCGGGGAAGTTCCGTTTGAGTATCTTTTAGAGGCAGAAGGAATGATGCCGGGAACGATCAGCTTCGTGCAGCCGCAGATGGAGCAGATTGCCGTATCGGTGATTGATACGGACGAAGTGGATGTAAAATGTGTGATTTTATTCCGTGGGGATCTTTTTGCAGCCTGGGAGGAACAGGTGGCAGAGCAGATCACACTTTCTCCGCTTGATTTGGAGAAGCAGTCGGCGCTTCCGGGAATCGCGGTCTACCGGATGAAGGACGGAGAGAGTCTGTGGGATATCGGAAAGCGGTATTATGTTTCGATCGAAACCCTGATGCAGACGAATAACCTGACCTCGCAGGAGGTCCGTCCGGGGGAGAAAATCCTGATTGTGAAATAAAGAATATAAAATTAATGAAGTGAAATAAAAAGAAACCGGACTTTCGTTTTCAGAAAAAGCTGAGAATGAAAGCAGCGGTTTCTTTTAAAGTAAATTAATTTGCTTAATTGCTTGATTTTTAGAATCAGGGGTTTATTTTTTGTTCCGGCTGGCCGATGATATAGATGAGATAAGTATTATTATCATCATTTTAAAACCAGGGAGGGACTTTCAATGAGTGTAAATGGAATTACATCAGGTTCAGAAGCATACAGCGCATATGCAGCTGCTTCTGCCAAATCAGCAACCGCAACAACGACAGACACAGAAAAGAAAACAAATACAACAACCGACGCCGGTGTCATATATGAGCCTTCTAAGGAGACCGCAGCAGCTTCTACGAAAAAGACCTACAAGCCGGATACTGCAACCATCGCAAAGATGAAAGCAGATGCCGATGCCAGAACCGAACAGCTTCGCAGTCTTGTAGAAAAGATGATGACCAAGCAGGGAGAGACCTATGGTAAGGCCAATGACATCTGGAGTGTATTATCCAGTGGCAACTTCACCGTAGATGCTGCTACGAAAGCACAGGCACAGGCCGATATCGCGGAAGATGGTTATTGGGGCGTTTCCCAGACATCCAGCCGTATCCTTGATTTTGCGACTGCTTTAACAGGCGGTGATCCGGGCAAGATCGAAGAGATGCGTAATGCATTCAAGAAAGGTTACGAACAGGCTGAGAAGACCTGGGGCGGTAAGCTTCCGGAGATTTCCCAGAAGACCTATGATGCTGTTATGGAAGGTTTTGACAAGCTGGCTAAGGAAGCAGGACTTGATACTGCTAACTAAATGACAGGATGCAGAGGTTAGTTTGAATAGGTAGTGAATTAGAAGAAACCGGCTTTTCGTATATGGATTTTTATCTATATATGGAGGGTCGGTTTTGGGTTAGAAAATTTACAAATACCATATATAGTGCTTGACATGGTATGGTACAATATGATTAAGAACAGTAAAGTTGTAAATAATATTCTGATAAATCGTGACAGGAGGTGGAATGAATGGCAACATCAACGTTTAGTAAGCAGTTTGCAGTAAATCAGGAAAAAGCAACAGAATTTGTAAACGCGATGTCTCAGGCAGTGACTCCCACATTGCATCAAAGCTTTCACACTAATGCAGTTCATCTATCGCAGGAAGAAGAATTACGACAGAGATTGTCGAGGGCATTAAATAAATAGTGATAAATTATAAAGTAATACCATTGGGAGAAATACTTAATAAAGAGTATGATGTACAATTAATTGAACAGGCTTTTAAAGAGTTCTCTTGTCAACGTGAAACTGACTTAGAGAACTTTTTAATACAGAAAGCAATTCCATATGAAAAAACAAATTATGGAAAAACCCATTTGATTATTGATGAAGATAAGCTTAAGAACGAAGGAAAGTTTGTTGTTGCAGCATACTTCACAATAGCACAGAATTCGATCGATATTTCACAATTATCTGGTAAGAAAAAACGTAAAATGCTTGGAGCATATCCCGGGCGAGATTCTCTTAATTCAATTCCCTCATATTTAATTGGACAATTAGGAAGATGTGATGCTTACTCCGGAAAGGAGTTAAGTGGGCAGCAGATTTTAGATGAATGCTATCATGCAATCAGTATTGCAGCTAGAGTGGTGGGTGGCAATCTGCTCATTGTAGAATGTCGGGAATGTATGTATGATAAATTTTATGAGAAAAAAGGATTTAAAAAGCTTTATGATGAATTAAGTGATGAGGGATTATATACACTTTATCAGAAAATTAATTTTGAAGATTATTGGAACAGATTTGAGAAGTAAATGAGTAACAGTTCAGCCATGCAGAAACGATTGTGTAAGATGACCGTGAAAGCTTGCTCACTAAGGGCAGCTTATACAATCGTTTCTATAGGGCGGACGCCCGACATGAAATAAGTTGCCGGTAAGCACGTATATTTGTTAGCCAATCTGTACAATCCGGCAGCTTATGAATGGCCATGGCTGAACTGTTACGTAAATGAAAGCAATGAAACGCCCGGCATATTGACGAACCCTCCATCCTTGTATATAATTAAGTACATCCTTGTATACACAATACAGAAAGAAGAACAAGCATGAAACAGATCATCAGGAAGGCTTATGCCAAGATCAATCTGGGACTGGATGTGGTACGCAGACGCCTAGATGGATACCATGAAGTAAAAATGATTATGCAGACCATTTCGCTGCATGATGAATTACGTTTTGAAGAAACCGGAGGAAAAGAAATTATTCTTGTATCGAACGACAATCCGCTTCTGCCGGAGGATGCGAAGGATAATCTCATTTATAAGGCAGCAGAGTGTATCCGCAGAGAATATGGAATTGACCGTGGGGTAAAGATTACCCTGCAGAAAAATATTCCGATTGCAGCCGGAATGGCAGGTGGAAGTACCGATGCGGCAGCCGTTTTTCATGGATTGAATGAGCTCTGGCAGCTTTTCATGAGCAGGGAGAAGATGCAGGAGCTTTCTGTAAAGCTTGGCGCAGATATTCCCTACTGCATTATGGGAGGAACGGCACTTTCGGAGGGGATCGGAGAGGTTCTGACACCGCTTCCGGCACCGCCCCATGCCTATATTCTGATTGCCAAGCCGAATATCAGCGTTTCCACGAAGTTTGTTTATGAAAATCTTCATGCGGATACCCTGCAGAAGCATCCGGATATTGACGGTATGGTAGAGGCGATCCGGAACGGAGATCTCCACGGAATTACCGCTCGTATGGAAAACGTACTGGAAACCGTTACCGAAAAGACCTATCCTGTCATTTCGGAGCTTAAGGAGAAGATGCGTGAAGAAGGAGCTCTCAATGCTTTGATGAGTGGATCCGGGCCGACGGTATTTGGAATCTTTGAGGAAGAGGATAAGGCACAGAAGGCAGCAGACAGGATCCGTGAGTTAAAATTGAGTAATCAGATCTATGTGACAACATTTGTAAACGTATCATTATAGTAACTGTTTGGAATTATAATCAGGAATTGTAACCCATTGACCTGTGTTTTTTAAGGAAAGGATGTAACAGGACAACCTATGGAGAGCCAGTTTGACATTGATATGAATGAATTTCTACCCCTGCGGGAAGTAGTGTTTAACACCCTGCGTAAGGCAATTCTTACAGGTCAGCTGAAGCCGGGAGACCGGCTGATGGAAGTGCATCTTGCAAATAAGCTGGGAGTAAGCCGGACTCCGATTCGTGAAGCGATTCATAAGCTTGAGCAGGAAGGGCTTGTAACGATGGTGCCGCGCCGTGGCGCAGAGGTGGCGAAGATCACGGAGCGAAGTCTGCAGGATGTATTGGAAGTGCGGCGTGCCCTGGATGTTTTAAGTGTGGAGCTTGCCTGTGAACGGATTTCGGAAGAGGAGCTTGAACACTTAAAAAAGGCCTGCCATCAGTTTGAAGAAGCAACACACAGCAAGGACACAACAGCAATTGCGAAGGCTGACGTGGCATATCACGATATCATTGTGCGGGCAACCGGAAATCAACGCCTGCAGCAGTTAGTCAATCATCTTGCAGAGCAAATGTACCGTTACCGTTTCGTTTATCTTAAGGATATCAGCCAGCATGAGAAGCTGGTAGAGGAGCATCGGGAAATTCTGGAATGTATCCTGCAGCGGGATAAAAAGAAGGCATCGGAAGCGGCAAAGAAGCATATTGATAATCAGGAGAATTCGATTATCCGGCAGATCCGTCTGGAAAATCAGAGTATTCTTGTTTAAAACCACCGGGCTTTTATGTTTAAAGAACAAAGAAGCCGGTTATACTCCTTACTGTGGCAAATGATCTGGTGTGGCTGTATGAACAGCTATCCATTTGCCGTGAAAGGGGAGAATATATGACAGACCGGTTGATGGAACAACAGAGTGTTCCAATGAAAATAGAGCAGAAGGAAAGCAGAAACATTCGAAAGGGATGTGCCGGGAGAAGGATAATTGAGGCAGCCATCCTGCTTGCAGGAATGGTGAGCTTCTGGGGATTCCTTTATCCGGAGCTATCCCTGACAGAGGATGCACAGGTGAAGAGTTATATTGCCATGCATATAAAAGAGTGGACAGTGGCAGCATCCTTCTTAAATTCAGGAGGTCTTTGATGACAAACAAAAATGCACCCATCGGAGTGTTTGATTCCGGTGTGGGCGGACTTACGGTGATGAAGGAAATCATGTACCAGATTCCCAATGAAAAGATTATTTATTTTGGAGATACAGCAAGAGTTCCATATGGAAATAAATCAAAAGATACCGTACTGCGGTTTTCAAGGCAGATCGTGCGGTTTCTAAAAACACAGGAAGTAAAAGCAATCGTAATCGCCTGCAATACGGCAAGTGCCTATGCCCTTCCGGACATTGAAAAAGAAATTGATATCCCGATCATCGGGGTGGTACGTCCGGGCGCAAAGGTGGCCGCACAGGTGACTCAGAATGGAAAGGTTGGCGTCATTGCGACGGAAGGAACGATCAACAGTCACATTTACGCCGATTACATAAAGAAAATCAATGCACAGGCGACCGTGATCGGAAAGGCCTGTCCGTTATTTGTACCGCTTGCAGAGGAAGGTCTGTGGGAGGATCCGGTCACGGATGAAATTGCCAGAAGATATCTGGCAGAGCTCATTGATATCGGAATTGATACCCTGATTCTTGGCTGTACGCATTATCCGCTGATCCGTAATACGATTGGCAGAATCATGGGTGATCGGGTAACACTTGTAAATCCGGCGTATGAGACGGCGAGGGAGTTAAAGGAGCTTTTGCAGGAAAAGGATCTTTTAAATGACGAAACCCACCGGCTGGGAGAGGAGCAGTACCGGTTCTTTGTCAGCGATGGTGCAGAGAAATTTAAGATATTTGCCAATTCCATTATCAAATATGGAATTCTGTCGGCAAAGGTGGTTCCGATTGAGGATTATCAGGGGCAGTTTTGTGAATAGAGTTCTGAGCAGTTAAAGAAAATAAGGAAGAAAAGTAAAAATGGAAAAGGAAATTTTATTTTCATTAAAGGGGCTGCAGATGAGCCAGGAGGACCAGGAAGAGCTGGAAACTATCATGGCAGCGGAATATTATCTTCGTAATGACCATCATTATATTGTATATGATGAGGTTATGGAAGGCTTTGAAGAGGCGACAAAGAATATTTTCAAGTTTGACGGTTCGTGTCTTGAGGTAACCAAGCGGGGAGCAGTCAATGTACATATGCTGTTTGAAGAGCAGAAGAAGAATATGACGACCTATCATACGCCGTTTGGAGATATTCTGATCGGAATTGATACGGAAAAGATTGAAGTATCTGAGGAAGAGAACAAAATCCATCTTCATGTGGATTATTCGCTTGAAGCCAATTACCAGCATCTGGCGAACTGTAAGATTGATATGAAGATTTATCCCAAAAAGGAAGGAGCTAAGCTGTTTACTTAACAGGCTTAGCTCCGGCTTTTTCTTGTAATTTTTCGGTGGTACGTGCAAGCCATCCCTTTTTCTTTTTGGGAGTAACAACCGGCTTACCATGTAATCCCTTTACATCAGTGATGTAAATACCGCTGATTACGGCTTTGACTTCTTTCTTGACCGGAACAGAATCGAAGATCTTCTCTTCGCATACTAAAGACATGACCTGCGGTCCGACCTTTGCTTTCACAATGGGAAGCTTGGAAGAACGCATCAGCTTCGGTGCCTGTTCAATAACGGCCTGGGGAAGTCCGGAATCCTTGAGTTTCATGCGTTTCTTATCGATGATCAGCATGGAAACGGTCTGCTTCATGGCATCAATCTGCTGCTGCTGCTCGGCCTGACGCTTCTGGGCCTTCTTACCTAAGAAATAGAGCGCAACCACAGCAATAATTAAAATTGCCAGAATGACCAATAATACAATAGTAACTGTGTTCACGGGAAACCCTCCTTTATGCTAATCCAAAAAGGTTATGCAAAGAATATTTTAGCATTGTTTATTGAAATAGTCCAGTTTTTCCATTACAATATTAAATAAAATCAAAACGAATGTGAAAGGCAACAAAAATGGCAACGGCTTTGCAGATTTTGCATGATAGTATTTCCTTTATATTTTCGCATCTTCTGATCATCAATGTGCTTCTGAGTATTGTGGTGGTCTTTTTTCAGCGGCGAAATCCCAAATCCGTGTGGGCCTGGCTTCTGATCCTGTATTTCATTCCGGTGCTGGGATTTGTGTTTTACCTGCTGATTGGGGCAGATATGCACAAGAGGAAAATGTTCCGTACCAAGGAGATCGAAGACCGTCTGGCAAATGCGATCCGGCGTCAGGAGCTGATGATCCGAAGTCAGGAGCTGAAGGAAAAATATCCGGGTGTTACAGATTATTCGGATCTTGTGATGTATCATCTGCATACCACGAGCGCCATACTGAGCGATGACAATGACGTGCAATTTTTTGTGAATGGGGAGGATAAGTTTGCAGCCCTTAAGGAGGATATGCGGAATGCGAAGAAGTCCATTCATATCCAGTATTATATTATTAAGAACGATGAGCTGTTCCGGAGCATTGTGGAGATTTTGAAGGATAAGGTAAAGGAGGGCGTGAAAGTACGCATTCTTTATGATTCCATGGGCTGCTGGAAGATGCGTAAGAAAATCTGGAAGCAGCTGGAAAAGGAAGGCATTCAGTGTACCGAGTTCTTTCCGGCCCTGGTTGGCAGGCTGCATCTTCGGATCAATTACCGGAATCACCGTAAGATCGTGGTAATCGATGACTGCATCGGATATGTGGGCGGCTTTAACATTGGTAAGGAATATATTGACAAGGATCCTAAATTCGGGCACTGGCGGGATACGCACATGCGGATTACCGGTTCAAGTGTGACAGCTTTGGAAGCCCGGTTTATTCTGGACTGGAACTTTGCAGACCGCAAGCGCCTTCTTTCCTATGAGGATTATATGGATAATCTCAAAATGGAACATACGGGCAGATCTCCCATTCAGATTATTACAAGCGGGCCAGACTCCCATGATGAATATATCCGTAATACCTATGTGCGTATGATTCATAAGGCGCGTAAGAGCATTTATATCCAGACTCCGTATTTTATCCCGGATGAATCCATGATGACTGCACTGCAGATTGCCATTCATTCCGGTGTGGAGGTAAATATTATGATTCCGTGTAAGCCGGATCATCCATTTGTTTACTGGGCAACCTATTCCTATGTCGGCGAGCTTGTTTTAGAGGGTGCGAACTGCTATACCTATGAAAACGGATTTCTGCATGCAAAGGGCATCATTGTCGATGATATGGTGTTCTGCTATGGAACAGCCAACATGGATATCCGGTCGTTTGAGCTTGACTTTGAGGTCAATGCCATTGTCTATGATGAAGAGAAGGCAAAACAGATGGTGGAATTTTTCAGGCAGGATATAGAGCAGTCCAGGCTTCTTACCAAGAATAAATATCAGAGCCGCGGGCTTTTTATCCGGTTTAAGGAACAGGTCAGCCGGCTGCTGTCCCCATTGCTTTAAACCTTAAAATATGGTAAAGTTGACAGGATGGAACGAGGTACGAGTGAACAGTAATAAATTTTTTTGAGGAGTTGAGGAGAATGAAAAAGAACAGATTGATGGCACTTATGCTTACGGGAGCAATGCTGTTTTCCATGACAGCATGTGGAAAGGATCCCAGTGAGCTTGTATATTTAAAGGATTTTAAGCCGGACAAGTATGTCACGCTTGGAGATTATACCGGATTACCGACAACGATTGCAGCACCGGAGGTTACCGAGGATGATATCGACACGGCGATTATGAATTCCGGGCTTAGTGATGACTGCAAGGTTCCGGTCGGGGATCGAGATGTGGTAGAGGTTGGAGATCTTGCGAACATTGACTTTGTAGGAACGATGGATGGAGAAGAATTTGAAGGGGGAAGCGGTGCAGGCTATGATCTGCTGATCGGTTCCGGTTCCTTTGTCCCCGGATTTGAAGAAGGGGTTGTAGATATGAAGGTCGGTGAAACGAAGGATATCGCTCTTACCTTCCCGGAGAATTATTATGAAGAGATGGCCGGTAAGGATGTGGTATTTGCAGTTACCGTAAATTCCATCAGCACCTATGACCGCGAGAAGGCCAGGGAAGAGCTGGAGCAGTCTGCCAAGGAGACTTATAACAGCCAGGTGGCAGCCGAACTGATTGATACCCTTAAGCAGAGTTCAACCATTAAGGATGCACCGTCCGGAATGGTGGATCGTATGAATCAAACCCTGATCAGTAACGTGACTGCACAGGCCGGCGCCTATGGAATGGATGCCGGTGCTTTTGTAGCAGCAGTTTACGGTGGTACAGCCGATAACTATGAGGAAACACTGCGTACCTATTCTCAGGATGTGGCAAACCAGTATATGATTCTGGCAGCCATTGCAGAAAAGGAAAATATTACCGTGACCGATGAAGAGGTGACAGAGGATATCCGTGCTTCTCTCGGGGCAGACGCAACGGATGATGAAGTGGCATCCATGATGGAGTCCATTGATGAAGAGGCCTACAGGGAATATCTCTTAACCATGAAGGTGTGTGATTTCCTTGCGGAGAATGCAGTAACAGCAGAAGAATAATCGTTACAGTTCATGCAGCAGCCTGACACCTGTTGCCGGGCTGCGTAAGAACATGATTCAGGAGTGAACAGTAACGAATAATCAGATTTAGTGAAAGAATTTGATGCAGATGAAGAAAACAGCGAGACGCTTATTAGCAATAGTAATGTCATGTCTGATCATGTTTTTAGTGGTAGAACCGGTGTGTGCTGCCACTATTTCTGATTTGCAAAAGCAGCAGGAAGAAATTGAAAGACAGAAGCAGGAGGCCGAACAGAAGAAAAAGCAGGAACAGCAGAGACTGAATGAGGCTTCCGGTAAAGTAAATAACATTCAGGGAAATGTAGATGCGGTCGGTGCTGAAATCGAAGAGGTGGACAATGAACTGGTGGAGGTACTGGCAAGCATTGATATGATTCAGGAGGAGCTTGCTGCCAAGGAGGAAGCCATTGAAGAAACAACGGCAGAATATGAGGCAGCCAGGGCAACCGAGCAGGCACAGTATGATGCTATGAAGGTCCGCATTAAGTATCTTTATGAAAAGGGAGATACGACCTATCTGCAGCTTTTGTTTGAAAGTCATAGTATTGGCGAAGCAATTAATAAAACCGAATATTTTGAGAAGCTATACGATTATGACCGTAAGCTTTTAGAAGAATATCAGCAGGCCAGACAGGAAGTTGAAGCACTAAAAGAGCAGCTGGAAAACGAAAAGGCAGAGCTGGAAGCACAGCAGCATGAGCTGGAGGAGGAACAGGAATCCCTGCAGGTGATCCTCGATCAGAAGCAGGCAGAGTATGACGATTATTCGTCTCAGCTTGCCAGGGCAAAGCAGGAAGCTGCCGTTTATATGGCAAATGTCCGGAAGCAGAATGATGAAATCAAGCGTCTGCAGAAGGAAAGTGATAAGAAGCAGTCCGAGATTGAGGCTGCAAAGAAAGCAGAGGAAGAAGCGCGAAAAGCACAGGAGGAAGCACTGCGGCGTCAGGCGCAGCAGGAGGCTTCGGAAAGCTCCTCAGGCAGTAGTTCATCCGGTAGTTCTTCGGGAAGCTCTTCAGGAAATTATGCATCTGCCGGCAGCTACAGTGGTTCAGGAAGCAAGGGTCAGCAGATTGCCAATTATGCGTGTCAGTTTATCGGCAATCCTTATGTGCCGGGAGGAACCAGTCTGACGGAGGGTGCTGACTGCTCCGGATTCGTGTGGCGGGTATATAAGGACTTTGGATACAGCGTTCCGAGAACCTCAGGGTCGCTTCGAAATACAGGAACCGAGGTTTCGTATGCCAATGCACAGCCGGGAGATATTATGTGCTATGCAGGACATGTTGGAATATATATTGGAAACGGACAGATTGTACATGCAAGTACCCAGCGTACCGGGATTAAAATTACCGCAGCGACCTATCGTGAGATTCTGGCCGTGAGAAGAATCGTGTAAGGTAGACTGCCAAGCATAAGTACCGACCATGCCCGCATGAGGAGGTACTTATATTTGGCAGTCAGGAAATATGAAACAGAAAGAAAGGCAGGAGACCGCAATGTCAGATTGTGACAGAAAGGATTGGGATCAGGACAGCAAAGGTCCTGAAAATATAGAATCAAACCGGAAGGAACAGGATCCGGACCGTTACAAAGAAGTAACGGATGCAGAAAAAACGATTGTGGCAGACAAGGAGGAAGATGCTTCTGTAATCGAAACAGAGGCAAAAGCTGCTTCTGACCCAAACGACACGGAAGATGCGAAGAAGAAAAGCGAATATGAGGATGTCTGCTTTATCTGCCGCCGTCCGGAGAGCAAGGCGGGCAAGATGTTCAAGCTCCCGAATAATATTACGGTCTGTAGTGATTGTATGCACAAGACCATGGATACAGTCAGCCAGTTTGACTATATGGGAATGCTGAATAATCCTTCCATGATGGACGATCTGAACAAGTCCATGGGACAGGGGTTCCCTAATATCCGCTTTGTCAATATCAATGATTTGCAGGGCGAGGGAGGAATTCCGAATAAGCAGAGGCTCAAAAAGAAGAAGCCGAAGAATGGGGAAGAGCCGGTACTGGATATTCATAAGATTCCGGCACCGCACCAGATCAAGGCAAGTCTGGATGAATACGTGATCGGACAGGAGCATGCAAAGAAGGTGATTTCCGTAGCAGTTTATAATCATTATAAGCGTGTAGCTACCGGAACGATGGATGACATTGAGATCGAGAAGTCCAATATGCTGATGATCGGGCCTACCGGTTCCGGTAAAACCTATCTGGTAAAGACGCTGGCCCGTCTTCTGGATGTGCCGCTTGCACTTGCTGATGCGACCTCTTTAACCGAAGCCGGATACATTGGTGATGATATTGAAAGTGTGATCAGTAAGCTTCTGGCTGCCGCAGATAATGATGTGGAAAGGGCAGAACGCGGAATTGTCTTTATTGATGAAATTGATAAGATTGCCAAGAAGAAAAATACGAACAGCCGTGATGTGAGCGGGGAAAGTGTACAGCAGGGGATGCTGCGTCTCTTAGAGGGTGCTGATGTGGAAGTGCCGGTTGGAGCAAACAGCAAGAACGCGATGGTTCCGCTTGCTACGATTAATACACGGAATATCCTCTTCATCTGTGGAGGTGCATTCCCGGATCTGGAAGAAATCATCAAGCAGCGTCTGACGAAGCAGACCTCCATTGGTTTCAATGCGGAATTAAAGGATCGGTTTGATAACGACAGGGATCTGTTATCCCGGGTGACAGTCGAGGATCTGAAAAAATTCGGTATGATTCCGGAGTTCCTTGGACGTCTGCCGGTGATCTATACATTGAAGGCGCTTGACCGGGATATGCTTGTGAAGATCCTGATGGAGCCGAAGAATGCGATCCTAAAGCAGTATCAGAAGCTCCTGGAGCTGGATGAGGTGCAGCTTAAGTTTGATCAGGAAGCACTGGAAGCTATCGCGGACAAGGCAATGGAGCGCGATACCGGAGCTCGGGCGCTGCGTGCAATCATCGAAGAGTTTATGCTGGATATTATGTATGAAATTCCGAAGGATGATAATATTGGAACCGTTACCATTACGCGGGAATACATTGAGGGAACGGGAGGACCCAGGATTGAAATCCGGAATCAGGCAGAGCTTCCCATGCATATGATAGAAGAAAAGCCTCAGGAATAAGAAATGACCAATCGCGAGAAAATCATATCCAATGATTTTTACGATGTTGTAGCCGATTATGTGTTACTGGAAGAATTACGGGCGAGTGCTCCTGCCTATGTCTACCAGCCGGTGGGCGGAGAAATTGGAATTGCCTATATTGAGCGGAATAAATTTCCGCCTTTGAGCGTCGGAGGGATGTATCCTTATGAGTCGATACCAAAGCTGTATGGACTGATGCAGGATACGTTTGATCCGGCGCCTTTGCTTGTAAGCGGAATTACTGCAGTTTCCCGTCCACCGCTTAGTCTGACCGGAAGAGGTGTTGTGGTGGGATTTTTGGATACCGGGATTGACTATCAGAATCCGGTCTTTTTAAACGAAGACGGTGGCACGCGCCTTTTGGGAATCTGGGATCAGACGATACAGGAGGGAGAGCCGCCTGCCGGAATTTATTATGGAACGGAGTACCGGAGGGATGTTATCAATGCCGCCCTGCAAAGCGAAGATCCCCTAAGTATTGTACCGAGTGTGGATGAAAACGGACACGGAACTGCGCTTGCCAGTGTGGCAGCCGGGAGCCTTTTAAATGAAGGCTTAAGCTTTGCTTCGGGAGCTGCGGATGCCGATCTTGTCATGGTAAAACTCCGGCAGGCAAAGCCTTATTTAAAGGAATTCTATGGAGTATCGCAGGAAACGGAGTGCTATGCGGAAAGCGATCTGCTGGTAGCAATCCGTTATCTGGAAAGCTATGCGATTTCCCTGTACCGGCCGCTCATTATCTGTATGGGAATGGGAACCTCCATGGGAGACCATGAGGGACATTCAGTGCTTGCTGACTACTTAAGCAGTATTGCACTGCGCAGAAGCCGCTGCGTGATCTGCTGTGCCGGAAACGAGGGAAATGCTGCGCATCACTATGAGGGAGGCTCACGTGCAGGGCAGACGGAATCTGTAGAGATCCGCGTCGATGAGCGGGAAAACGGTTTTACCATGGAGCTTTGGGGAAAGATTCCGAACCGGCATGCCATTACCATCCGCACGCCGGGAGGGGAGGTGACACCGCAGGTGGATTTCCGGGAGCGGGATGTACGGGAGTTTTCATTTGTCTACGAAAGCACAAAAGTACAGGTGGGACACATTCTGGTGGAGCAGCGCTCCGGTGAGGAGCTGATCTTTTTCCGGTTCCTTGATCCGGCACCCGGTGTATTTACCATTTATGTGACGGCGATGGGAACGGGAAGTCAGGAGAATCAGGACAGCTTTCACATGTGGCTGCCGTTAAAGGAATTCCTGCGTGGAGAAACGTATTTCCTTCGTCCGTCACCCTATACAACGATTCTGGAACCGGGAAATGCAAGGGAGATCATTACGGTGAGTGCTTACGATGACCGGAACGGGAGCTTTTATATTTCTTCGGGAAGAGGATATACGAGGCAGGGACTGATCAAACCGGACTTTGCAGCTCCCGGTGTATCGATCAGCACAGCCCTTGGCAAAGGAACGGGAACCAGCCTGTCTGCAGCAATTTCGGCAGGCGCAGCTGCACAGTTCCTTCAATGGGCCATCGTTGAAGAAAACCAGCCCTGGGTCGGAAACCGGGAAATCCGCAACTATCTGATTCGCGGAGCAAGGCGTCAGAGCGTAAGCGAAGCCACCTACCGGATTTATCCAAACAAGGAGGAGGGCTTCGGAAAGCTCAGTATTTCGGGAACCTTTGATATTCTGGCCGGAACAGATTGATTCTGTAGGAAGTAAATGTGACACAACAGAAAAATAATATGACGGAACAAAGATAATATAACAGAAAAAGACATAATAACACCCCAATAACACAACAGAGCAATATTTGATTAACAGACGGTCGGGATTGCAAAGAAAAATCACCTGCATACCTCTATACTGTTGAGTAGAAAACAGTAACGCTTTTTGAATGGTTATGGAAATGGAACCGTAAGGGAGGTTAGTCAGGGGGGACGGCAATGAACGAATTACAATTACCGCGATTGATCAGCAATCATATGGTCTTACAGAGAAACAAAGAAATTCATATCTGGGGACGGGATCTTCCGGGACACCGTGTCATGGTCTCCTTCCGGGGAGAGGAGGCTGTGGCGCAGACGGATGTGAAGGGAAATTTTTCACTCTTTCTGCCGAAGCAGGAGGCGGGGGGACCGTTCAGCATGCTGTTCCGGGATGATCTTGGAAATGAAGAGGTTGTCGGGGACGTGTATATTGGCGAAGTCTGGTTCTGTTCCGGACAGTCCAATATGGAGCTTCCCATGAGCCGGGTTAAGGACCGGTTCCCGGAGGATGTGAAAGACTGCAAAAATACGCAGATCCGCACCTTTAAGATCCGGGAAAACGGCGTATTTACAGCACCCTTAACAGAGCCTGAAAGCGGAGAGTGGAAGAGTGCACAGCCTGAAACAATTCTGGAGTTTTCGGCAACCGGATATTATTTTGCCAAAGCCCTGCAGGAGCTTTTAAAGGTTCCGGTAGGATTTATTGATGCAAGTCTCGGAGGATCCCTGATTGAATCCTGGATGAGCCGGGAGATGCTGAATGGGATGGACGAAGAGCTTGCACTTGCAAAGAAGTATAGTGATGCAGCGTTTGTGAAGGGACAGCTTCTTAAGAACGAACAGCAGAGCAATGCGTGGCATGCCCGTCTTGATGCAGCGGATCAGGGGTTGGCCGGGCACTGGGAAGAAGAGGGCTGTAATAGCGAAAACTGGGGAATGGTAACGGTTCCATTCCGGTTTGATGAGGTAGAGGAACTAAAGGGATTTATTGGAAGTGTATGGCTGAAGCGGACCTTTACTGTGCCCAAAGAGATGGCAGGAAAACCTGCAAAGCTGTGGCTTGGAACGATTGTGGACAGTGATGTGGCATATGTGAACGGTGAGCAGGTGGGAATTACCTACTATCAGTATCCACCCCGGAAATATGAGATTCCGGAAGGACTGCTGCGGGAAGGAACGAACACCATTGTGCTGCGTGTCATCAGTGAAAAGGCACAGGGACGGTTTACGGAAGGAAAGAAGTACGCCATTTTTAATGAGCAGGGAGAAATACCGTTAGACGGAACGTGGAGTTACTGCATCGGGGCTGGCTGTGAGCATGTGCCGGAGACGGATTTTGTGAACTGGAAGCCGACCGGACTTTACAATGGAATGACGGCACCCTGCCATAAGTATACGATTGCCGGAGTGAACTGGTATCAGGGCGAAAGCAATACGCACCATCCGGACAATTATCTGGATCTGCTCCGGCGCATGATCGAGGGGTATCGTAAGGAATGGAATGATCCGAAACTACCGTTTCAGATCGTGGAGCTTCCCAATCTCATGGTGGATATGGAGGGCGCAGAAGAGGGGTGGAGAGTACTTCGGGAATTGCAACGCCGTTCCGCAGTAATTCCGGATGTGGATGTTGCAGTAACCATAGACCTTGGCGAGGACAATGACCTGCATCCGCAGAATAAGAAGGATCTCGGAAAGCGTCTGGCACTGCTTGCCGCTGCGAGACTTGGCATTCCGGTGGAAAGTAAAGGACCGGAGGTAACGGAGATTACCGTGGCTTCAGATGAAGCGAATAACCTCCGGACGATCCGGTTAACATGCAGCCATGCGGAAGGACTGCATGCCTCGTCCGAAGACAAGGGAAAGGAAATTCTGGATTTTGAAGTGGTAAATGATAACGGAGAGGTTCTGCAGTCCAAAACACAGATTAGGGGGCAGGAAATTGTACTTACGATCCCGGACAAGGAAACGGAAGTGAAGCTTATCCGCTACTGCTACCGGACTTCCAATATCGGGGCACTGGTTTATAACCAGGCCGGCCTGCCGATGAGCCCTTTTGTAAGGAGGGTATATGAAGAGACTGTTTAACGGAGGATGGAGCTTCTGGTGCGGAGAGCCGGATTTAGATGTGTCAGAGGCAGGGAAGCATCTTACAGAGTTTCAGAAAGTGGATCTGCCGCATGACTGGCTGATTGCAGATGCAAAGAACCTGTACCGGGACGGCTGTGGATTTTACCGGAAAATTTTTTTGATGCAGCCAAAGGAAAACAAACGATATTCCCTGATTTTTGAAGGGGTGTATATGGATACCACCATCTGGGTAAATGAGCAGCAGGCAGGAGAGTGGAAGTATGGCTATTCCACCTTTGAAATCGACCTGACGCCATTTGTAAAGGCGGGGGAGAATGAGATTCTTGTTTCTGTGAATTTCCGTTCTCCTAACAGCCGCTGGTATTCCGGTGCCGGGATTTATCGGGATGTATGGTTTAAGGAAACGCCAGAGACCTATATCCGGGAAAACGGGGTTTATATCCATACGGAAGCATGTGGGGAAAAGGTTGGGAAGGAACCGGACTTTTTACTCTATGCGGATACGGAGATTGTGGGAGATGCCTGGGACGAGGTGCGTCATACCTTGTATCACAAAAGGGAAGTAGAGCCAGAGATCGAGTTGCCCCTCGAGCTGTTGCTTGGAGATCAGGTGGAATTGGTGGAGGAAGCTTCACTTATGACAGAGAAGGTAGGAGAAGCTTCCTGTGCTGAAGAAGATGCTAATGTTTCAGAGAAAGAAGCTTCCTGTGCTTCGGCAGTTGAAGCTTATGCAGATTCAGAGAGGGAAAATCTCTGTGTTCCTGAGATAATTGCTTCTTATAATACAAATAAGAATACAGCTATTTACCGTGTGAAATCTCCCAGATGTTGGGATGTGGAGCATCCCCATCTTTATATTCTGAAAACCGAACTCTGGAAGGACGGAGAAATAATTCAGGAAGAGTACAGCCAGATCGGGTTCCGGAGCATTGCGTTTGATCCGGAACAGGGCTTTCTTTTAAATGGACGGAAGGTGAAGCTGAACGGCGTCTGCGAGCATCATGATCTGGGTGCACTGGGAGCTGCCTTTCACCGGACCGCCATGGCAAGGAAACTCCGCATTCTAAAAGAAATGGGTGTAAATGCATTGCGTGGTACGCACAACATGACAGCGCCCGCCGTAGTGGAGCTGGCAGATCAGATGGGAATCCTGATGATTTCGGAAGCCTTTGATATGTGGGAAAGGTCAAAAACCACTTATGATTATGCACGGTTTTTCAAGGAATGGAGCGAACGTGATGTGGAAAGCTGGGTGATGCGTGACCGGAATCATCCATGTATTATCATGTTCAGTATTGGAAATGAAATTTATGATACCCATGTGGATGCACACGGACGAGAGATTACGGTAAAGCTGCGTGACCTCGTGAAGAAGTATGATTACCGCAGGAATGCAGGTGTTACGATCGGTTCCAATTATATGCCGTGGGAAAACGCGCAGCTCTGTGCGGACGAAGTGAAGCTTGCCGGTTATAATTATGGAGAAAAGTATTACGAAGAGCATCATAAGGCACATCCGGACTGGGTGATCTACGGAAGTGAGACGTCATCCATGGTACAGAGCCGTGGGATTTATCATTTTCCATTAAGGGCAAGTATTCTGACTGAGGATGATGAACAGTGTTCGAGCCTGGGGAACAGCCCGACCAGCTGGGGGGCAAAGTCCATGGAGCGATGTGTCTGCGAAGACCGGGATATGGATTTTTCCATGGGACAGTTCCTGTGGACCGGGTTTGATTACATCGGGGAGCCGACACCGTATCATACGAAGAATTCCTACTTCGGACAGGTGGACACGGCCGGATTCCCGAAGGATGCTTATTATGTCTGGCAGTCGGCATGGACCGATTACCGGAAAGCACCGATGATTCATATTTTTCCATACTGGGATTTTAATGAAGGACAAAGCATCGATATACGGGTCTGTTCCAATGCGCCCTTCGTAGAGCTGTTCTGCAATGGAAAGAGCTGCGGCAGGCAGCAGTTAACGCATGAAAAGGGAAGCGGTCATCATATCATTGCAGATTATTCGCTGCCCTATGAAAAGGGCGTGTTATATGCCGTTGCCTATGACGAAGAGGGAAATGTGACAGCACGCGAAACGAAAGCTTCTTTTGGCAATTCTGCGGAGATTGTGCTACGGGCATCAGGAAGAGCTGCGGTGGCCAATGGCAGGGATCTTTTCTTTGTGGAAATCGGAACGCGTGATGAGAAGGGAAATCCGGTGGAAAATGCAGTAGACCGCGTGACGGTGCAGGTCGAAGGGGCAGGACACCTTGTGGGACTGGATAACGGAGACAGTACCGATGAGGACAGCTACAAAGGAAACAGCCGCCGGCTGTTCAGCGGAAAGCTTCTTGCCATCATTGAGACCGGAACGATACCGGGAGCTGTCCGGATCAGGGTATCCGGAAAGGGCCTAAAGAGTGCGGAACTGGTTTGTGAAGCTGTGGAGATTGATCAGATGCTGCCTTTTCTGAAGGGAGAGAAGGCACAGCGCATTTATCATAATTTCTGGCAGGATTTATGCGAAGAAACCTATGCCCCGGGACCGACAGAACTGATAGAAGATCATGAAGAAAGACAGAGAGAAAGACAAGAGGACGAACAAAAACAGATCCAGAAAGAAAGACTGGATGAGAAACAGGAAGAGATCCCGGTTCGAAAGATCACCTTATGTTCTCCGATGGGACAGAAGCTTTCGAAGGAACAGCCGTATCTTACCGTGGAAGCAGAGATTGAGCCGAAGGAAGCCACGGACCGTCAGTTGATGTTCCGCGTGGTAGATGAGCATGGTGTGGATTCCAATCTCGTTAAGCTCCTGGTGCAGGGGCATACCGCACAGCTTCGTGCAATGAGAGATGGCAGTTTTTACCTGCGGTGTATGTCACGCAGCGGCACAGACAGAATCCGCGTGATCAGCCAGTTGGAATTTACGGTAGAGGGTATGGGACAGGCATACCGGAATCCTTATGAGCTGATTTCGGGAAGCCTGTACACTTCGTATCAGGGAGAGGTCAGCAACGGAAACGAACGCGGTGTAGCAACGGCACGGGATGGAGAAACTGTGGTAACGTTTGGAAATATTGATTTTGGACCGGTTGGATCCGATGAAATTACGATGCCGATTTTTGCACTGACAAGTGAAGAATATCCCATCCGGATCTATGAAGGAGTTCCGGGAGAAGAGGGCTGTCAATTGCTTGCAGATGTGGTCTATCAGAAGCCGTCCATCTGGAACACCTATCAGGAAGAAACCTATTCCCTGGCAAAACGGGTTACCGGTATCAATACGATCAGCGTAGCCGTTCATCAGAAGATCCATCTGAAGGGCTTTGTGTTTAAAAAGCTGCAAAAGGCATGGCTGTCTTTGAATGCAGCAGAAGCGGATTCAGTTTACGGGGATACCTTTACGAAGGAAGAACGTGCAATTACCGGAATCGGAAACAATGTGACGATTACTTATACGGAAATGGATTTTGGAGAAGAAGGAACTGCAGGCATCCGGATCTGTGGACGGGCGCCTGAAAGCGGCAACAGTCTGCATATCCGGTTTTCACAGGGAGAGGAAGAAAGTAAGCAGCTTGTGGAGTTCCCAATGTGTGGGGAGTATATAGAGAAAGAGTTCTCCTTAACACCCGTAAAGGGCAAATGGGATGTCAGCTTCGTGTTCCTTCCGGGAAGCTGCTTCGATCTTCAAAGTGTTCAATTCCTGTCTGGCGGAGTGGCGAATTAGGATTCTCCATGGGGAGCGTCAGACTTAGGGCCTGGACGGTTCAGTTTTTTATATTCAGACGGTGTACAGTTTTTGGAAGATTTAAAAATACGGTTAAAAGTAGAGAGGCTGTTGAATCCCGAACGCATGGAAATCTCTGTAATGGACAGATCCGGTTCAATCAGCAGCTTTTCTGCGTAAGCAATACGCTTCTGGATGATGTAGTCATAGCAGGAGGTGTTCGTGAACTGCTTAAAGAGCCGGGCAAAATGAAACTTGGAAAAGCCGGCAAGTGAAGCCAGTTCGTCCACGGTGATGTTTTCGGTGCAGTGCTCGGTAATATAATTGCAGACGTTCATGAATTTATCCACATATTCGTGCTGCTTGCTTGAGGTAATGCCGGGAAACATTTCCTGGGGATTAATGTTGGCGCGTCCAAGCGTTACGAAAAAGCGGATCATCATAGAATAGATGGCAGCCTCCGCATAGGGCTCTGAGTAGTCGTATTCGCGGCTGATTTCTTCCAGATAAAACCGCAGTTTCCCATTCAGATCGCCATAATCACGACGCACCAGCAGAAACGGATGGATGGTCTGCAACAGGGAGTCCATGCCCTTGACATTACAGATCAGGCTGTAGTCGAAAAGAAGAATCAGGCGTTCCCCTGTTTCCGGTGCTCTCAACTCATGGAGCGTGCCGGGGGCAGTAATCCAGATGTCTCCCTCATTCAGGATATGAGGCTTGCCGTCAATGACAACCGTATATTCATTTTCAAAAGGCATAATAACTTCAAGCGAGGTATGCCAGTGAAGCGGGTAATCCTCGTATTCCCGGTTGTGCCACAGACGGATTCCCTGTAAGTCTTTATAGGTAACAGTTTCGTGTGTTCCATTTAAGATTGCGATCATATCAGCTTCTCCCATAGGCAGGTTTGTACAATCAGTTAAGATAAGAATACGATAATTCCGAAGATGAGTCAACACAGTTGGAAACACAGCTCCGGCGAAATAGCAATATCTGACCATAACTACGCAAGAAATATAATGCACATAAGGGGCTCATGCCCTATACTTGGAGCATAAGCAAAAAGAAAGCTGTATGGCAGCAGACAGATAGAAAATACAAGGAGAAAGCTTATGGAATTAGTTAGAAATGAAGAAAAGCGTGCGGAATATACGAAGCGTGCGAAAGAACTTGTGTCGAAGATGACGCTGGAAGAAAAAGTGCAACAGACACTTTATCAGGCACCTGCAATTGAACGTCTTGGAATCAAGGCATACAACTGGTGGAATGAAGCGCTTCACGGTGTGGCAAGAGCCGGAGCAGCTACCGTATTTCCACAGGCGATCGGACTTGCCGCTACGTTCGATGAGGATCTGGCAGAGGAAGTGGCAGAAGCAGTATCCACAGAGGGACGTGCCAAATTCAACATGCAGCAGGAATATGATGATACGGATATTTATAAGGGACTGACCTTCTGGTCACCTAATGTCAATATTTTCCGTGATCCCAGATGGGGACGCGGACATGAAACCTTCGGAGAGGATCCCTATCTGACCTCCCGTATGGGCGTGCGTTATGTCGAAGGACTTCAGGGACATGATGAAAAATACTTAAAGGCAGCAGCCTGTGCCAAGCATTTCGCGGTACACAGTGGACCGGAGGATCTGCGCCACCATTTTAATGCCGTGGCAACAAAGCAGGATATGTATGAAACCTACCTTCCAGCTTTCAAGACCTGTGTGCAGGAAGGAAAGGTAGAGGCCGTGATGGGCGCATATAACCGTACAAACGGCGAGCCCTGCTGCGGAAGCAAGACGTTATTGCAGGATATTTTAAGAAAAGAATGGGGCTTTGAGGGTCACGTGGTATCGGACTGCTGGGCAATCAAGGATTTCCATGAAGGACATATGGTAACGGACACCCCGTTAGAGTCCGCTGCCCTAGCCATGAACAATGGCTGTGACTTAAACTGTGGTACATTATTTGCCTATTTAAAGGAAGCAGTGGAAAAGGGAATGGTGAAGGAAGAACGTCTCAATGAGGCGCTGGTTCACCTGTTTACCACCCGTATGATGCTGGGGGTCTTTGATCAGAAGGGGGAGAATCCTTATGATCAGATTTCCTATGAGGTGGTGGATTCCAAGCCGATGCAGGAGTTGAATCTCAAGGCTTCCGAAAAGTGCATTACGCTTTTAAAGAACGAGAACCATATGCTTCCGTTAGATAAGTCAAAGATCAAAACCATCGGTGTGATCGGACCGAATGCCAACAGCCGTGCGGCACTGGTTGGAAACTATGAAGGAACTGCATCCCGGTATTACACAATTTCTGAAGGAATTCAGGAGTATGTCGGCGACGAGGTGCGTGTGCTCGTATCCGATGGCTGTCATTTATATAAAGAAGGAATGAGCAATTTAAGTCAGGGAAAGGATCGTCATTCCGAAGTACGCGGCATTTGTGCAGCAAGTGATGTTGTCGTAATGTGCCTTGGACTTGATGCAACCCTGGAAGGAGAAGAGGGCGATACCGGTAACCAGTATGGAAGCGGAGATAAGCGTGACCTGGAACTTCCGGGCTTACAGCTTGAAATCCTGAAGATGGCATACGAAAGCGGCAAGCCGGTCGTGCTTGTGATGCTTTCCGGAAGCGCACTTTCCTTTAACTGGGCCGATGAGCATATTCCGGCAATCATTCAGGGCTGGTATCCGGGGGCTGTCGGTGGCAAGGCGATTGCGAACATTCTGTTTGGTGATGTGAGCCCGGAAGGAAAGCTTCCGCTTACGTTCTATCACAGCATTGATGATTTACCGGAATTTACCGATTATTCCATGAAGGGAAGAACCTACCGCTATATGAAGCAGGATGCGATGTATCCGTTTGGCTACGGACTTTCCTATAATGAATATGAACTTTCCAATGTAAAGGCAGACCGTGAAGTACTTACAGAGGATGGCATCACCGTAACCGCAGAGATTTCCAATCTTGGAGAATATGACAGTGCAGAAACTGTTCAGGTTTATGTGAAGATCTGTGCAGAGGACACACCGAATGCACAGCTTAAGGGGCTTAAGAAGGTTTCTCTTAAGAAGGGTGAGAAGAAGAGAGTGGAAATCCATCTTCCGAAGGAAGCATTCGGACTCTACGATGAGGAAGGAAAGCTTTGCTACCATGAAGGAGAAGCGATCTGCTATGTGGGAACAAACGGACCGGATCACCGGAGCGTGGAACTGACCGGAAAGAAGCCGGCTGAGATCACCATTAAGGTGCCGGCTGACTGTTGATACCGATAGATCACAATTGATACATGTCTGAAAATTGTTTCGAATGAGGCCAGAGGGTATAGAGAAGGGAATTTGTTTCAAAATACCCAGAGAAAATGAAGGTAGAAGGTATATAGAAGAGAATAGTTTCAAAATACCCAGAAGAAATGAAAGTGAAGGGTATGGAGAGATAAAATGCTTCGAAATACCCATGTGGAGGGGAATTGGGAATGAATCCGTGGACACAGATGTGGCTGAATTACTTTCCAAGGGCAGCGAAAGGAAATGAAGCCTATTTTGAAAAATACCGGCTGGATGGATTTGAGAAGGAACACCGTGTGATCCGGTCGGCGCTTATGGAACTGGAGCGTGGAATACAGGGCATGCTGGTACTTCCGCCGCCGGTACGTTCTTTTTTGGCACAGGCAGAAAAGGGGACCTTCGTTATCCGTAGGATTTCCGAAACAGGAAGCGGTGTGAAAGCAGAAGGATATCATCTGAAGGAGCAGGATGGACGGCTGTTTCTGATGGCAGCTGAAGAGAAGGGCGTCTTATATGGCGTGTTTGACCTGCTTCGCAGAATTGCCATGGAGGAATCCCTGAAGGGTGTGGACGTGCTTTGCAATCCGGATAATCCGAACCGTATGCTGAACCACTGGGATAACATGGACGGCAGCATTGAACGAGGTTATTCCGGAGAGTCCTTCTTCTTTGCAGAAAATGAAATTCTGGTGAATGAACGGACGAGGGATTACGCGCGTTTCGTAGCGAGTGTAGGATTAAATGGCGTTGTAATCAACAATGTGAATGTAAAGGACGCGGCAACGTATCTGATTACGGAACGTTATTTTGACCGTGTGGCAGAGCTTTCCAATGTATTTGCCGATTATGGAATCAAGCTGTATTTAAGTCTTAACTTTGCATCCCCGATGGAGCTTGGCGGACCGGACAGTGCAGATCCTTTAAAGGAAGAGGTCATTGCATGGTGGAAAGAGAAGATGAAGGAGGTCTTTACAAGAATCCCGAATCTTGGAGGGTTCCTTGTAAAGGCAGATTCGGAAGGAAGACCCGGGCCTTTTACCTACGGAAGGACGCAGGCAGACGGAGCCAATATGCTTGCCGATATTGTGAAGGAATATGGTGCCATCATCATCTGGCGGTGCTTTGTTTATAACTGTACGCAGGACTGGCGGGATTATAAAACGGACCGGGCGCGTGCCGGATATGACAATTTCATTCAGATGGATGGAGACTATCATGAGAATGTGATTCTGCAGATTAAAAACGGTCCGATGGACTTCCAGATCCGGGAAGCAGTTTCACCCCTGCTTGGAGGTTTAAAAAAGACCAATCAGATGCTGGAGGTTCAGGTGGCGCAGGAGTATACGGGACATCAGATTGATGTCTGCTATCTGATTCCTTTATTTAAGGAAGTACTGGATTTCAAGACCTATTGCCTGCCGGAGTTTGACACGGTTGCGGATGTGGTAAGCGGCCGGACACTTGGAAACCGGAATGCCGGAATTGCAGCCGTAATCAATACCGGTAATGATGCAAACTGGACCGGAAATGATCTGGCAGCAGCAAATTTCTACGGATTCGGAAGACTGGCATTCCAGACGTCACTTTCTGCAGAAGAAATTGCAAAGGAATGGGTGAAGCTGACCTTTGGCTGTGACTGCAAGGTTGTTGATTCCATTGTGAAGCTTCTTCTGGGATCCAGGGAAACCTATGAGAAATATACCTCACCGCTTGGCATTGGCTGGATGGTGACACCGCATGAGCACTATGGTCCGAGCATTGACGGGTATGAGTACTCCCGTTGGGGAACCTACCATCGTGCCGATCATCTGGGACTTGGCGTTGACCGGTCACATAACGGAACAGGATATGCGCAGCAGTATTACGAGCCGAATGCTTCGATGTATGACGATCCGGCAACGTGTCCGGAAGAACTGTTGCTGTTCTTCCATCACATGCCGTATACATGGAAGCTTGCAAGCGGAAAGACTCTGCTGCAGCACATCTATGATACTCACTTTGAAGGCGTGGAAGAAGTAGAGCAGATGATCACGGTATGGGAGTCCCTGGAGGGAAGAATCCCGGATGAAAGTTATGCACTGGTACGGGAGCGTTTTACAAGGCAGTTAGCTAATGCCAGGGAATGGCGCGATCAGGTGAATTCATACTTCTACCGCAAGAGTGGAATACCGGATGAAAAAGGAAGAAAAATCTACTAGAAGGTTAATTCAGAAGAGAATATTTATGGTCGGAAGCAGGTAATTCTGCTTCCGGCTTTTTTTATCCCATAACTATACAAAAATTGCTATACATTGAAAAACTTGTAGCAAAACGCATAATAAAAACTATAACAAAAGTTTTTATATATATAAATTGCATAAAGAAAGCAAGATTTATGAAATGAAAAGCAATATATGACAAGATAAGAGGAAAGCGAAATATTATAATCAATTTATCAAAAGAGTTGATAAACGATTTTTATGGGAGGAGTTAAGATGAGTAAAACATCTAAAAAAGTACCCGCCGTGAAGAACAGGAAATCCATTGGCGTGTACATGAAACGGTACTGGCAGCTGTATCTGTTACTCTTTCTGCCAATGCTTTATCTGATTATCTTTAAATACGTTCCGATGGTTTATATCCAGATTGCATTCAAGAAATACAGTATTGTGCAGAGCGTCTGGGAGATGCCGCTGGCGGCACAGCACGGTTTTGAATATTTCATCAAAGCGTTTAAGAACAAGGATTTCTTAAATGCCCTGCGGAATACTCTGGTACTGAATCTCCTTGATCTGGTAGTTGGATTCCCTGCTCCGATCATCTTCGCACTGATCTTAAACGAACTGGTATTTACCAGGTTTAAGAGAGTGGTGCAGACTATTGCTTATATGCCCCATTTCTTATCATGGGTCATTATTTACAGCCTGGCACTTCAGATGTTTGCACCGACCAACGGTCTTGTAAACATGGTGCTGCAGAATCTGGGGTTTGAGGCAGTTCACTTCCTTGATAAACCGGGCAACTGGATTGTATCCTACATATTAATTGGTGTATGGCAGAACTTTGGATGGGGTTCCATCGTATATCTGGCAGCGATCGCCGGAATCAATCCGGAGCTTTACGAGGCAGCATCGGTAGATGGCGCCGGAAGATTTAAGAAGATGTGGCACATTACCCTTCCGGGTATCCGTTCCACCATCGTGGTACTTCTGATTATGAACCTTGGCAATATTTTAGGAAGCGGCTTCGACAGACCGTTCGCTTTCCAGAATAACATGGTTATGAATGTGGCAAATGTCATTTCCACTTTTGTTTATACCAATGGTATTAAGAGTCTTCAGTTCTCACTGACGACGGCGGTTGGATTGTTCCAGTCCGTGATCTGTGTAATCTTCCTGTTGCTGGCAAACTGGATTTCCAGACGGCTCGGCGAACGTGGAATCTGGTAGGAGGTGTGAACGATGATTAAATCAAAATCTGCAAAAGCCGGAGACTGGATCTTCGTTCTGATCTGTGTCATGGTTGCCATCATCTGTCTGCTTCCTATGGTAAACCTGCTGGTAAAGTCCATAAGCAGCACGGACGCACTGGTAAAGCATGAGGTTTATCTGTGGCCGAAGGGATTGAACTTTAATGCTTATACAACCGTACTTGGTGATGCAAAATACATCCGGGCGTTCTTCTGGACCGTATTTCTTACCATCATCTGCACGATTGTATCACTGGTCATGACAACCTTATGTGCTTATCCTCTGATCTTCGAGGATCTGAAAGGAAGAAGCGTTTTTAATATCATCATTACAATTACGATGTTTTTTAATGCAGGTACGATCCCGAATTATCTGTTGATGAAGTCACTGAATTTGTTAAGTAATCCATTGGTACTGATTGTGCCGAGCTGTTTAAGTGTCTTCAACATGATTATCTTAAGGAGTTTCTTTTATGGAATTCCGGATAGCTTAAGGGAATCGGCGGAAATTGACGGGGCAACCTATATTAAGATCTTGTGCTCCATTTACGTTCCGTTATCCAAACCGGTATTTGCGACACTGGCTCTGTTCTATGCCGTAGGCCGCTGGAATGGATATTCCGATGCATTGATGTATATGAAGGAAAAGGATTACTATCCGTTACAGCTCCTTCTTTACAATATCATTAACAACATTAACAGCGTGGAAGTAGCTACGCAGGAAGGGTTCTCTACCCCGGGACTTACCGAATCACTTAAGGCGGCGATCGTTATGTTCTCTACCGTTCCGATTCTGTGTATCTATCCATGGCTGCAGAAGTATTTCATCCACGGAGTTACCGTTGGAGCCGTTAAGGAATAACCGGATTGGAGTTCAATCCGTGCATTCAATAAATCAAATATTCTATTAGGGAGGCAAAGAATGAAGAAGAAATTACTTTCCGTGTTACTTGCAGGTGCTATGGTACTTTCCCTTGCAGCCTGTGGAAGCAAAGAAGCAGCTCCTGCTGATACATCCAGTGATACAGCAGCGGCAACAACGGAAGCATCGGACTCAGCCGATACTTCTGATGCAGCATCTGACAGCGCAGATGCATCCGATCCGACAGGCGGTCAGCTTGTGGATGGAAAATTCGCCGAAACAAGAACCATTGTTGTGGAAGTTTATGATCGTGGTAACGATGGCGGTTCTGATCCTACAAACAATGCGTACACCAAGTATATCCAGGAAGGAATGCTTGCAGATCACAACGTACAGGTAGAGTTCAAGGCAGTTCCCCGTTGGACAGAAGTAGAAGAAATCAATAACCTTCTGGCAGCAGGTGATGCTCCGGACATCTGTGTAACTTATGACTATCCGACCATTCAGACCTATGCAAACATGGGTGGTGTTCTGGATTTGAGCGAGTACTTAACCGAAGAATACAAATCGGTATTTCCGAACCTTTGGGATTGGCTTGGCGAGACCAACCTTTACTGGGATAAGGATCCTGAAACCGGTACCATCTGGGGAATTGAAGCAAAGCTTGCAAACAGCAACCGTATCAACACCTTCGTTCGTAAAGACTGGTTAGATAAGCTCGGTTTAAAGGAGCCTGCTACCAAGCAGGAATTTGAAGATATGCTGATTGCATTCCGTGATAACGCAGATGAGCTTCTTGGCGCAGATGCTGACAAGATGATTCCTTACAGCGTAAGCTATGATGTAGGCTGGAGAGCAGCTACCTTAATTGAATCCTTTATTGATCCGGATATCTCCGATAAGGAATACTATGTAAATGGATTTGATGACAGAAAGCTTACCCAGAATGGCACAAAGGAAGGTGTCCGTCTCTTAAATAAGTGGTACAACGAAGGCTTGATGTGGAAGGATTTCGCTCTGTATGGAAGCGGTGACACCACAGAAGATGATAACTTAAAGGCTGGTTATGTTGGTGCATTTACTCATAACTGGGATTATCCTTTCCGTAATGGTGAAGATTCCATTCAGGCAAACTTACAGAGACTGGTTGGAGAAGATGCAAAGTTTGTAGCAGTTGACTGTTTCGAAGACAGCAAAGGAACTCATACCAAGTTTACTGCAGGTCCGATCGACCGTAAACTGTTCTTCCCTTCTACCAACGATGAACCTTTAGCATCCATGCTTTACCTTGACTGGATCTCTGATCCGGAGCACATCCAGTATCTCCAGATCGGTGAAGAAGGTGTAACTCATGATACCTTAGACGATGGAACCATCGTTACCAAGGCATCCACAGGTGATACCATCCAGAACTCCGGTTTCAACATTGATATGACCATTACCTGTAACGGTCTGAAGCTGGTAGACCCTGAAATTACTACAAAGTCTATTGCATACAGCTACTCTAACGTAGATCCTGCTGATGTAGAAACAGCAGATGCAATTGCAAAGACAGACAACAGACCCGGTAAGAATGTAAATGTTGGCGCAATCTCCGCAGAAGAAGGTATGGGCGATTCCCTCTCCAGCAAGAGAGATATCGTATATGATACCGCAGTATCTGCGGCAGAAGCTGACTTTGATAAGGTATGGGATTCCGGTATTGAAGAATACTTGGGTGCAGGCGGTCAGGCTATCATGGATGAGCGTGCAGCAAAGTGGGAAGCAACCTTCGGAAGTTCCGATATGTTACCTTAATTAAATTGTTGTGTATAGGCGATTGATATAAATCTTCCGTAACTGTTCAGTACCTTCACAGTTACGATGCAAAATCCATTCCAAATCGGCTTCGCCGATGGGATTTTGCATTACTGAATCATTTTCTTAGGTCTTTGCAGTAAATGCTTCGACCTGTACTGAATAGTTACAATCTTCCTTTAATAAAGCCCGAGGCGTTGCCCCGGGCTTTCGCGTTGACAGGCGGTGGGAGTGTCCTGCATGGTAGGGCGTGTTGTATTATTCAGTGTTGTGGTTGTCCTACAATGTAGGGCGTGTTGTATTATTCAGTGTTGTGGTTGTCCTACAATGTAGATGTCCTGTGCTGTAGATGTCCTGTGTTGTAGATACTCTGCATTGTATTCATCCCGTGTTATAGTTGCAGGATATGTTGATCACCTTTATAATGAAAATAGTCAGAGTGAACATTATGGGAGGTATGCAATGAAGCGACCGGTAGGAAAATTATTTGTCCATCTGTTTGCAATCACGGGAATTGCAGGAACAGATCTTTATATTAAGAAGCAGATTGAGGAAAAGAAGGAGATGAACTGCTGCGAACCGATCTGTAGGGGAAAGCTGCTGCTTCGCAGATATCATAATAGGGGAGCATTTCTGAATCTTGGAGAGAAGAATCCACAGCTTGTTGCGGCAATTTCTGTTGGAATGACGGTTTTGGCTGGACTGTTCTTTCTCTCAACCTTTTCATTTCTTGGAAAGGGAATGCTGCGCTGGGGTCTGACGATGCTGCTTGGAGGGGCGTTCAGTAACACCTATGACCGTCTCAGACGGAAATATGTGGTGGATTATGTGAGCTTCAATGTACCATGGGAAGCCTTTCGGAAGATCGTGTTTAATATTGGGGACTTTGCCATTATGATCGGCGCGCTGGTGTCGGTGCTCTCCGAGGTGTGATAAGAGGTATGCAGGTTGTTTTAGGCAGCAATAAGGTCATCTGCCCATTAAGAAATGCTGATTTGTTTAAATATTCCGAGGCATCGATCAGCTTAAGCGTTTACATGCCTCTATAAGATTAAACCTTCAAGGACATTGAAGTGTTGAAGTATTGAAGTATGGAGCAGATGGAGGCATCTATTTAATTGAAGTGTTGAGTAGGCAAAGTGAATTGGACATATTTCGCCGTTGAAAGGTGTGGTATGTCCAATTTTTTATTTCATTTTTCTATGAAATCTGTAAAAATGAAAAATTTTGGATGTTTTTTTCTTATTTGCTCTCATTATGTCCAAAATAGAACAGAAAATTTGAAATGATTCCTCAAAGGGCGTTAGGTTTTGGACATATTGAGTGATAATTTTAGGAATATATCCAAAATGGTGACAGAGAATCAGGAGATCAAATAATCAATATAAAGAAGATTAAAAAGTTATTGACAAAACCAAAAAATAGTTATATTGTATTAATTAAGTAATACAACAACACAAAGCAGCAACAACACAAAGCAGCAACAACACAAAGCAGCAACAACACAAAGCAGCAACAACACAAAGCAGCAGCAACACAAAGCAGCAACAGTGCAAAATAACAACAGTGCAAAATAACAGCAGTAAAGCCTATATAGTTATCAATAGGAGGACGGCGGTCCTTCTAAGAGCAGGACTGTACTGACGAAACAGAAAGGAAGAGGCGTATGGCGTGGAAACTGGATTCAGACAGACCGATTTACGCGCAGATTCTGGAAATCATTCAGATGCAGATCATTTCCGGAAAGTATCAGCCGGGAGATAAGATTCCGAGTGTCAGGGAACTGGCAGCAGATGCGGGCGTGAATCCAAACACAATGCAGAAGGCGTTGTCAGAGTTAGAGCGGAGTGGATTAATACTGACACAGAGAACGAGTGGAAGGACGGTGACGGATGACATGGAGCTGATTCAGAAGATGCGTGATGAAATTGCAAGAGGTCAGGTTCAGGAATTCATCAATAAGATGAAGGACATGGGATTTGATAAGAAAGAAATTTTGCAGATTCTCAAAGAAAGTGAATCATAAGCCGGACGGAAAGTCAGACAGAAGGCCGGACGGAAGAACATCCATAATAAAAAAGAAATAAAGTACAGGCAGCAAGGGATAAAGAAATAAAACATAAAACACAGGAAGCAAAACACAAAGTACAGGAAGCAAAGTACAAGACATATAGCATATCGGATTATGAGCTGTTTGGACAGCAGGAGGAGAAACATGAACGAATTAGTGCAGATCTGTGATCTGACCAAGGTTTATGAACGGAAAAAGGTCGCAGTAAATCATATGAACCTGATGATTCCATCAGGACGTATTGTAGGTCTTTTGGGACCGAACGGAAGTGGGAAGACCACATTAATTAAGATGTTAAGCGGGTTGCTTGTACCGGATCAGGGAACGATCCGGATTAATGGCAATGCTCCGGGACCTGTTACCAAGGCAGAGGTTTCGTATCTGCCGGAGAGAACCTATTTCAGGGAAAGCATGAAGGTTTCACAGCTGATTGCATATTTTAAGGACTTTTATGCGGACTTCCGTCCGGAGAGGGCAATGCAGATGCTGAATAATCTGCAGATTGATCCGAATGCGCCGTTAAAGACGCTTTCCAAGGGTACAAAGGAAAAGGTACAGCTCATTATGGTCATGAGCCGTGATGCCAGACTTTATCTTCTGGATGAGCCGATTGCAGGTGTGGATCCGGCAGCACGGGATTATATCTTAAGAACCGTCATCAGTAATTACAATGAACAGGCATCTATTATTATTTCCACACATCTGATTACGGATGTTGAGAATGTACTGGATGATGTTGTTTTCATTCGTGACGGCAGGGTCCTTCTCACCGATACGGTAGAAAATATCCGTGAGGTCAAGGGAAAGTCCGTGGATCAGTATTTCAGGGAGGTGTTCGCATGTTAGGAAAATTAATGAAGCAGGAATGGCTGTCCACATGGAAAATTCCTACCGTTTTAATCGGTGTGGTATTTGCGGCAGCAACAATTTTCGGACTTTTCTGTGCATCCCCTGTATGGGATCTGATGGACTGGTGGGGTGCAGATGTAATTTTTAGTGCAACAATTTTACTTTTTTACGGTGCATTGATGTGCTGCGGAGTTGGAACATCGATTTATCTGGCAGTACGATACTACCGAAGTATGTACAGCAATGAAGGCTATCTGACACATACACTGCCGGTAACCCCGAATCAGCTTTTACTTAGTAAAATGATCAATTTCAGTATCTGGGAATTGCTGTCAGTTATCTGTATTGTGTTTAACATCATGCTTTTTGCAGCATTTATTGTCTTGAGAGAGGTTGGTTACCGGAGTCTGTTTGAGAGCTTTCAGGAAGTGCTCATGGAGATGCAGGACATTTTAAATTCGGAATATGCAACCGGCTGGGAGCTTTTTATGGTACTTACGATTATCCTGATCCTGGTCGGTACAGTATCCAAGTCTCTTCTTTATATGGGATCGGTGAATATCGGACAGCTCTGGGCCCGCCACCGCGTTGCGGGAGCAATTCTGGTATATGTGGGAGTTACCGGTGCAGTGCAGATTGTAACACAGGCAGCCATGATTATCTTTATGACCAGTGCAGAGCAGATTGGATTGCTGCAAGACGATTATTTTTTCAGCTTCTTAAACCAGGTCATGGCAGTATCGCTTCTGATGCAGCTTGTGATCGGAGTTGTGATGTATGTGGGCAGTCTGCTGATCCTTAAGAAAAAAGTGAATCTGGAGTAAAAGCCGGAATAAAAGTTCACGATAAAAAGCGGAGTAAAAGTTCACGATGAATTGAAAGAGACTACACTTTGTGTTATGATACGCATAGTGTGGTCTCTTTTTGAAGCCTTATAAGGCAATGGTTCATGGGAATGAAAAGGGAATCTGATGCGGCCACAGGATAAAATGAGATAAATGCTCAGCCCTGCAGAAATAAACGGGCAGGGCTAAGCTGTTACAAAAATGAGGAGTACAATGGAGACAATAATTGAAATTAAGGATGTGACGAAGACATTCTCCGGAAAGGATCAGAATGTCGAGGCATTGAAGGGAATCAATCTGGAAATTCATAAGGGAGAGATTTATGGAATTATCGGTATGAGTGGCGCCGGCAAATCCACACTGGTCCGCTGCCTGAATTTCCTTGAGAGACCGACAACCGGTACGGTTGTTGTGGAGGGGAAGGATCTTGCAGCCCTGAAAGATAAGGAGCTGCGTCAGATGCGTACACAGATAGCCATGATCTTCCAGCATTTTAATCTTCTGATGCAGAGAACGGTCATTGATAATATCTGCTTCCCGCTTGAAATTGTCGGAGCAGACAAGAAAAAAGCAAAGGAGCGTGCCAGGGAGCTGCTGAAGATTGTCGATCTTTCCGAAAAGGAAAATGCTTATCCGGCACAGCTGTCCGGTGGACAGAAGCAGCGTGTGGCGATAGCAAGAGCATTGGCCACCAATCCGAAGATTCTTCTTTGCGATGAGGCAACAAGTGCACTGGATCCGACTACCACGAAGTCGATTCTTGCTTTGTTAAAAGAGATCAATCAGAAATATGGTATTACCATTGTAATTATTACGCATGAGATGGCAGTTGTGCAGGAGATCGGAACGCACGTAGCAATTATCGATCATGGTGAACTTGCAGAATCCGGTACCGTAGAAGAGGTCTTTACCCACCCGAAGAGCAAGGCAGCCAGAAAGCTGGTTCTGATGGATGACGATAACCATTATGATGAAATGAAGGGACAGCATTGCATCCGTATTGTATTTAAGAGCAATTCTTCCTTTGAACCGGTCATCGCCAATATGGTGCTGGCACACCGGATGCCGGTGAATATCCTGCTGGCGGACACCAAGGATATTAATGGTGTGGCGCATGGACAGATGATTCTGCAGCTTCCGGAGGACACAGCGGTTGCACAGAAGATGATCCAATATCTGAAGGATCGAAATTTAGAAGTAGAGGAGCTTGATCATTATGTTGGATAGTCAGACACTTGCCATGATGGCAGAAGGCACCGGGGCAACCCTGTATATGACATTGATGTCAACCTTGTTTGGATATATTTTAGGACTTCCTATGGGAATTATTTTAGTTGTAACGGCACCGAAGGGGCTTCGCCCGAATCAGGTGGTTTACCGGATACTGGACGTGATCGTTAATATCACAAGAAGTATTCCGTTCCTGATTTTAATGATCCTGATTATGCCGTTTACCCGTATTCTGGTAGGCAAAACCTACGGAACCACAGCGACCATCGTACCGCTTGCCCTTGCAGCAGCACCGTTTATTGCGCGTATGGTGGAATCCTCCCTTCTGGAAGTGGATCACGGAGTAATTGAGGCGGCACAGAGCATGGGTGCAAGTCTTTGGACAATCATCTGGAAGGTACTGCTTGCAGAGGCAAGAACCTCCCTGATCGTCGGAGCAACGATTGCACTCGGAACGATCCTTGGATATTCTGCAATGGCAGGAACCATCGGCGGCGGTGGTCTTGGTGATATTGCGATGCGCTACGGATATTACCGTTATCAGGCAGATATTATGATTATTGCGGTAGTACTGCTTGTCTTGCTGGTACAGATTTTACAGGTGGTCGGAATGATTCTGTCTAAGAAGCTGGATCGCAGAAATACCAGATAGGTAACAGAGGAATTTTATGAATAAAACGAAGAACAGACAGCGTCCACAAGGAAATTGTGAGCAGTGTAACAATTATGTATACGACGAGGATTATGAATGCTATACCTGCGAAATGGATCTGGATGAAGATGAAATGGCAAGATTCTTAGCAGATGAGTACCGGGATTGTCCGTATTATGTCCCGGGAGACGAATATCTGGTAGTCAGAAAGCAGATGTAGGAGAATACGGTGGACACAGAAGTAATAATCGAAAGTAAATCCGGAGGGAACAGTGACCGCAGGATGACGCTTGAGGAAATCTCTGAAATCATCGGGATTTCCAGAACAACGATCTATAAGGTGATCCGGAATAAAGGAGTTGTCAGTGATAAAACAAGGGAAAAGGTAGAGCAGGCTCTTGAGAAGTATCACTATGTAGAGAATAAAAATGCCAGAAACCTTGCAATGAACCGGCAGTATACAATTGGTTATGTAGGCTTCCGTTCCAGGAGCTCGGCATATTTTTCACCGGAGGTGCGCAAAGGTCTTGACCGTGCAATCCGTGAATTCGGAGATGACGGCTTGAATATCCTGATTTCGGAATTTGATGTGCACAACCCGATGCAGCAGATGGCAGCGGTGGATCAGATGCTGAGAGAAGGCGTGAGAAGCTTTGTGCTTGCCTTTTCGGATACGAAAGTGATCCGGCAGATTCTGGAAAAGCTTAAGAAGCTGAAGTGTCTGGTTGTGCTTTTGAGCCGTGATCTACAGGAAAATACCGGGAATCATTATGTTGGTGTGGACTACTACCAGAGCGGTGTACTGGCAGCAGAACTTCTTGGCAAAATGCTTCCACAGGGAGGCAGCATTTTTGTTCCGGTGACGGAGGAGTATCTGACGAACCGCGATATCCAGCACCGTCTGAACGCATTTCTTACGAAGATGCAGGAGTTTCCGTCCTGTGAGGTTCTTCCGGTGGTGCATGGACTTACCGAGGAGGAGGAGATCCGGCGGGAAGTGAAAGGCGCGATTGCAAAGAATAAGGATCTTGCCGGGATTTTCGACCTGACCTACCGCCTTGATGTGGTGGCAGACGTGCTTAGGGAAGAAGAAAGAGAAGATCTGCGGCTTACCGGATTTGACCTTTATCCGGAGATTATGGAGGATGTACAGGATTCGCTGATCGATGCCGTGGTCTATCAGGATCTGAACAAGCAGGCCTATGAAGGGATGAAGCTTTTATTTGAGGAAATGTGCTACGGGAAGCAGCTTTCCGAGAAGAAGCACTACTCCAAGTTGGAAGTGGTGATGAGCAGTAATCTGTCCTACTTCCGATAGAAATTTTCGGCAATTTGCATCAAAAGAATGCTGTATTTTTGGATGCATTTTCGAGTGGTATTTATTGACAGGGAAATGGGAAGATGATACGATTAAATCAGAATATTTAACACGTGTTTAACATGAACACAGGATTCGTAAAGAGTCTTAAAATGATAACGATTCAGAACAATAAGGAGGGTTATGATGTTATACATAGGGGTAGATTTAGGAACCAGTGCCGTGAAGCTGCTTCTGATGGATGGAGAAGGCAGGATTCACAAAATTGTATCCAAAGAATATCCGCTGTATTTTCCGCATCCGGGCTGGTCGGAACAGAAGCCGGAGGACTGGTATGAGCAGACCATGGCAGGCATTAAGGAACTGATTGCAGAAGCGGATAAGAGCCAGATTGCCGGAATCAGCTTTGGCGGACAGATGCATGGACTTGTTATTTTGGATGATCAGGATCAGGTGATCCGTCCCGCAATTTTATGGAACGATGGAAGAACCTACGAAGAATGTGATTATCTGAATAATGTAATCGGAAAGGATAAGCTTTCCGAATATACTGCGAATATTTCCTTTACCGGCTTTACCGCACCGAAGATCCTGTGGGTAAAGAACAAGGAGCCTGAGAACTTTAAGAAGATTAAGAAGATCATGCTTCCGAAGGATTATATTGCATATAAGCTGACCGGAGTACACTGTACGGATGTATCCGATGCCTCAGGCATGCTTCTTCTGGATGTGAAGAATCGTAAGTGGTCTAAGGAAATGTGTGAAATCTGCGGTATTTCCGAAGAAATGCTTCCGAAGCTTTATGAAAGCTATGAATGTGTCGGATGTGTTACGGAAGAGGTTGCGAAGGAACTGGGTGTCTCTGCAACAGTTAAGGTGGCAGCAGGTGCCGGTGATAATGCGGCAGCAGCTGTCGGAACCGGAACTGTTGGAGACGGAATGTGTAACATTTCTCTCGGAACCAGTGGAACGATTTTTATTTCCTCTGACAAGTTCGGTGTGGATAAGAACAACGCCCTTCATGCCTTTGCACATGCAGACGGTCACTACCATCTGATGGGATGTATGCTGAGCGCTGCTTCCTGCAATAAGTGGTGGATGGAAGAAATTATCGGAACGAAGGAGTATGCGAAGGAGCAGGAGCCGATTACGGATGACAGGCTTGGTGAGAATCATGTCTATTTCCTGCCTTATCTGATGGGAGAGCGTTCTCCCCATAATAACCCGAATGCCAGAGGCACATTTATCGGACTTACCATGGACAGCACCCGTGCGGATATGACACAGGCTGTTCTGGAAGGCGTAGCCTTTGCACTCCGTGATTCCTTCGAGGTTGCAAAGTCACTCGGAATTAAGATTGAACGCACCAAGATCTGTGGTGGTGGAGCGAAGAGCCCTCTCTGGAAAAAGATGATTGCGAATATTCTGAACTTAAAGGTAGATGTGATCGAGAGTGAGGAAGGACCTGCCCTTGGCGGTGCAATGCTGGCAGCTGTTGCCTGTGGTGAATTCGAAAGCGTGGAAGCAGCAGCCGCAAAGATTGTGAAGATCATTGATACCGTAGAGCCGGATGAAAAGCTCGTAGCAAGATACGAAGAGCGTTATCAGCAGTTCAGGGAGATTTATCCTGCCTGCAAGCCCGTTTTTGATATTATTAAGTGATGGTAACTATTCAGAACCCCATTCGTAAAACCGTTGCTAACGCAACGTAGTTTACCTCATGTGGTTACTTCGCCATATAAATTATGCCAAATGTCCTTACGAATGCGAGCATTCGAGGTCCATATTGTCATAATTTGCATGGCTCTGAATAGTTACCATAAAATAATAAGGTTTTGACAATTTTATCAGGAGGAAAAGAAGATGCAGATTTATCAGGTTACCGATGAACGTTTTAAGAAATATGGCAAAGTGATCTCCAATGTGGATTTCACAGAGCTTGTGAAAGCATTGGAAGAGAAGACTCCGTTACCGGAGGGCGTGGAATATGTTCCGGGCTGTGAGGCACTGGAAGCACTTCCCGTGATGCAGGAGTTGTCCACAAAGACTTATGGGGAAATGCCGATCCAGATCGGTTACTGCAATGGCCACAATCATATGCTGAATGCACTGGAATATCATCGTGATTCCGAGATCAATGTGGCAGCAACCGATGCGATTTTAATGCTTGGCCTGGAAGCAGATATTACATCCGACTTTACCTATGATACTTCCAGGGTAGAAGCATTCCTTGTACCGAAGGGAGTAGGTGTTGAGGTATTTGCAACCACACTGCATTATGCACCGTGTGGCGTGGATGGCAACGGCTTTAAGGTAGCGATTGTACTTCCGAAGGGCACCAACTATGATCTGAAGTCCAAACATGCCGATGGAGAAGACGGTCATTTAACTGCAGTAAATAAGTGGCTTCTCGGACATCCCGAAGGAGGACTTCCGGAAGGAAGCCCGATGGGACTTGTTGGAGAGAACTTATCTTTATAATTTTATGTAACAGTTTAGCCATGCAGAAATGATGTGCAGGATGACCGTGGGAGCTTGCTCACTAAGGGCAGCCTGTACAATCCGGCAGCTTATGAATGGCACGGCAGAACGGTTATGATTTTATTAAGAAAATGGAGGAAAGAAACATGAACAATTTACCAGTAGTAAAGCTTGGTATCGTGGCAGTCAGCCGTGACTGTTTCCCGATCGAATTATCCCAGAAGAGACGTGCGGCAATCAAGGCAGCATACAAGGGCGACTTATATGAGTGCCCGGTAACGGTTGAGAACGAACTGGATATGCTGAAGGCGGTTGAGGATGTGAAGAAGGCAGAGTGTAATGCACTCGTTGTATTCTTAGGGAACTTCGGACCGGAAACACCGGAAACCCTGATTGCAAAGAATTTTGACGGCCCCTGCATGTTCGTTGCAGCAGCAGAAGGCGACGGCGACATGATCAACGGAAGAGGCGATGCATACTGTGGCATGCTGAACTGCTCTTACAACCTTGGTATGCGTCATCTTAAGGGATATATTCCGGAGTATCCGGTTGGAACCGCAGATGACATTGCAAAGATGATCGGTGATTTCGTACCGGTTGCACGTGCCATCATCGGTGTTAAGAACCTTAAGATTATTACCTTTGGTCCCCGTCCGCAGGACTTCTTCGCATGTAATGCACCGATCAAGGGCTTATATGAGCTTGGCGTAGAGATCGAAGAGAACTCTGAGCTTGACCTTCTTGTTTCTTTCAAGGAGCATGAGAACGATCCCCGTATTCCGGAAGTATGTGCAGACATGGCTAAGGAAATGGGCGAAGGCTGCTACTATGAAGACCTCAATGTCAAGATGGCTCAGTTCGAGCTTACCTTACTTGACTGGGCAGAGAACCACAAGGGAGCAAGAAAGTATGTTGCATTTGCTGACAAGTGCTGGCCTGCGTTTCCTTCACAGTTTGGTTTTGAGCCCTGCTATGTAAACAGCCGTTTGGCTTCCCGTGGTATTCCGGTATCCTGTGAAGTAGATATTTACGGAGCATTAAGCGAGTACATCGGACTTTGCGTATCCGAAGATGCAGTTACCCTGCTTGACATCAACAACTCCGTACCGAAGTACATTTATGATGAAGACATCGTTGGCAAATATAATTATGCATTAACCGATACCTTTATGGGATTCCATTGTGGAAATACACCGGAATGCAAGATGTGCTCCACCAGAGCCGTAAAATACCAGCTCATCCAGCACAGACTTCTTGAGCCCGCCGGTTCTGAACCGGACTTCACAAGAGGTACTCTGGAGGGTGATATTGCAGCATCCGATATTACCTTCTATCGTCTGCAGTGCAATTCCGATGGAGAACTGGTTTCCTACATCGCAGAAGGTGAAATCCTGGATGTACCGACCAGATCCTTTGGTGGTATTGGTATCTTCGCTATTCCTGAAATGGGACGCTTCTACCGTCACGTACTTGTAGAAGGCAGATTCCCTCATCATGGAGCTGTAGCATTTGGTCACTACGGAAAGTTAATGTATGAAGTATTCAAGTTCTTAGGCGTTAAGAATATCGGATTCAACCAGCCGAAGGGAATGCTTTATAAGTCTGAGAATCCGTTTGCATAATGGCATCGAACGGTTATAATTGAATGCAAAGATTGTAGATTTATACAGTTATCAGATGAGAATTTACTAGAAATCATACAAAGCGTAAGTATACTACAGGTATAGTATATTTGCGCTTTTGTACGTTCATTGCCCGGCATGAAACTGATACTGTTCACTCGTACCTCGTTCCGGTAACGATTCACAGCCCCGAAAACGTGCAGGCAGGAATTTACTTGCAAATATAAAGAAGCCGTAATAAAATAATCAAGCGCATAATTGGAATACAGATAATATTTTGGAGAATTAAGAGGAGTTAAATTATGGCAAAGAGTGCAACAAAGGATATGACCGTGGGATCTCCCATGAAGTTGATTTTAAGCTTTTCCATGCCGCTGCTGATCGGATTTATTTTTCAGCAGTTTTACAGTGTGGTAGATACCTTTATTGTGGGAAGAACGCTGGGAATGAATGCTCTTGCGGGTGTTGGCGCAACCGGAAGCATTAACTTCCTGATTGTCGGATTTGTAATGGGCGTGTGCGGCGGATGTGTCATTCCGATTGCACAGCGTTTTGGAGCAAAGGATTATTCGGACATGCGCAGGTATGTGGCGAACTGTGTGTGGCTCGGAATTGTCATGTCTGTGGTGATTACCGTAGTGGTATGTATTCTGTGTCGTGATATCTTAATGTGGATGAAGACGCCGGAGGACATTTTTGAGTATTCTTACCAGTATATTTTTATCGTATTTTTAGGAATTCCGGCAACCTACCTTTATAATATTTTGTCCGGTATCATGCGTTCCATGGGAAACAGCAAGATTCCGCTGGTATTCCTGATTATTTCCTCAGCAATTAATATTGCGCTGGATCTGATCTGCATCATCAATCTGCATATGGGTGTTTCCGGAGCCGCGGTTGCCACCGTTGCCTCTCAGCTGATTTCGGGCATTCTCTGCCTGATTTATATGATGAAGAAATTCGAGATCCTTCATATTACAAAGGACGAATGGAAGCTTAGTATGCCTCATATCGGTATGCTGTGTGCCATGGGTGTGCCGATGGGATTACAGTATTCCATCACGGCAATCGGATCGGTTATTTTACAGTCCTCCGTGAATACCCTTGGAGCTACAGCCGTTGCCGCAGTTACTGCCGGCAGTAAGGTCAGTATGTTCTTCTGCTGTGCGTTTGATGCACTTGGAACAACAATGGCAACCTACGGTGGCCAGAATGTGGGAGCAAAGAAGCTGGACCGTCTTGGCAAGGGACTCTTTGCCTGCAGTATTTTCGGTATTGTTTATTCGATCGTGGCATTTATTATCATGTACTTTGCAGGTGGAACACTGTGCGGACTCTTTGTAACGGATGCGAGTAAGGAACTGCTTGACAGTTCAAGAGAGTTCCTGCTAATCAATGCAGCATTCTTTATTCCGCTTGTTTTCGTGAATGTCATCCGGTATATGATTCAGGGAATGGGATTCAGCACCTTTGCTATTCTGTCCGGAGTATTTGAGATGATAGCAAGAACTCTGATGGGTATTTTCATTGTTCCGGTATTTGGATTTACCGGCGCCTGCTTTGCAAGTCCACTTGCCTGGATTATGGCAGATATCTTCCTTGTTCCGGCATACTTTTATGTCAAAAGGAAGCTTGAGAGAACATTGAACGGAGAAAAAACAGCAGCTGCGTGATGCAGCTGCTGTTTTGAAAATCACCATTCTGAAGATTACTATCTGAAGATAATTATTCTAAAGATAACTATTCAGAAGGCTGTGATTCTGAAGATTCCTCTTTTGAACGTGATTCTTTTAAAGTCTCCGGTAGTTGGAGCTTCACGACCTTCCGGTCGTAGGTGAGGATTCCATTGACCTCCTCCTCAATATCCGATACCTGGGTATAAACAGCACCGCTTAAGCCCTGTTCCCGCAGAGGGAGGAGGGCTTCTTTTATGAGAGTATCATAAGCCTTTGAAAATTCTTCCTTTGTCTCATAACGCTTGTAGCCGAAGATCCGTTCCACGCTGCTGTGTCCGTCAATGTGGCAGGCGAAGCCGCCATACTCGGACAGGAAGAAGGCCCGGCTTTTCTTATGCTTCTTCCATTCTCCGGCAGCAACCTTAAGACGCCGGAAGTAATTGTGTACGCTGATAAAGTCTCCGGCACCCTGATCGAACCAGCCGCTTGCCGCGTCGATGAGCCGTGTCGGATCCTGTGCGCGGATGGACTCTGCAATACGTACCGAATCAAACTGTCCCCAGCCCTCGTTAAAAGGACACCAGATGGCAATGGAGGGGAAGAATTTCAGGTAATCAATCATATCGGCCAGCTCTTCTTCCCATTCGTCACGGGCATCTTCATCCTCTCTTGCAAAAAGATGGTAAGCCTGATCCGAGATGTGGCGTGCCAGAGAAGGGCATACCGTGGGCAGATAGTTGATAAACGGCATCCGGTACTGACCGCCGCCGTTAATCATATCCTGGCAGACGATCATGCCAAGGCGGTCACAGTGGTAATACCACCTTGCAGATTCTACCTTCAAGTGCTTACGCATCATATTGAAGCCCAGCTTTTTCATGGTTGTGATATCATAAAGCAATGCTTCATCGGAGGGGGCCGTCATTAATCCATCCGACCAATAGCCCTGATCCAGGACACCCATGAGGAAACAGGGCTTGTGATTGAGACAGAAGACCGGTTTATCTTCCGATAATTCAATGGTATAGGTGCGCAGGGCAAAGTAAGTTTTCACCTCATCCCTGCCTAAGGTTACCGTTACCGGGTAAAGCGCCGGAGCTTCCGGAGTCCATGGGAAAAACAGTTCATCCGGAATGGAAATCGTAAAATCATAGGACTGGGACTGCGCATGATGTCTGTGTACATCGGCAAGATTACTCTTCGGAGTCAGGGACTGCCGGAACAATACCTGTTTTGCATCCGGTGTCATGACACAGATGCGCAGCATCGGAAGTGCATCACACAGAGCCGTATCGACCTCGATAAATACCTCCTGCCGGTCAAAGTCCGGTTCTATGGTAATATGTTCAATATGGGTGGCAGGGATCCATTCCATCCAGACGGTCTGCCAGATGCCGCTCTGTGCCGTATAAAAGATGCCTCCACGCTTTAAAATCTGTTTGCCGCGGCTCTGGAAGCCTGCATCACTTGGGTCGCTGACACGTACCGTCAGCTCGTTTTCTCCTTTTTCCAGAAAATCCGTGATGTCGCAGTCGATGGGAAGATATCCGCCGCTGTGGGACGTTACCTTGTTTCCGTTGAGAAAAATATCGGCTTCGTAGTCGATCGCACCGAAATGCAGGATCAGACGGCTGCCATTAAAGAGATCCATTTCGTCAACCGGGAGCAGACGGCGGTACCAGAGGTATTCCCCCGGCTGCAGCTGGCGTTCCACACCCGACAGGATCGCTTCCGGAGAAAAAGGGACGAGAATCTGCCCGTCGTAGTGGTCGGGGAAGCCCTTTTTGGGCTGGATAGCATAGTCCCATAAGCCGTTCAGGTTAATATAGGATGGGCGCTCAAACTGGGGGCGCGGGTATTCTGTAAGTACCTTGTCCTTTGAAAGCGCCTCTCCAAAGGGAGTTGTAAGACGCTCCAGGGGGTCTTCGTTATGCGGCTTAATGATGCTTCGCAGCGCATCCTTGAAATCCATAGTATCCATCCTTTCCTATATCAATTTGATAATTATTTAGAATCGTAACAATTCAGCCCTGCTCATTCATAAGCTGCCAGATTGTACAGATTGGTTAACATGCTCCCACGGTCATCCTGCACAATCATTTCTGCATGGCTGAATTGTTGCTCAATTTGTGAGGTTCAGAATTGGCCTCATTTATGGTACAATGGGCTTTGGAGAAAGGAATATTACCTGTTTCTCCAATGGATATAGTATAGCACAGAATAAAGAAGAGCAACAAAAGAAAGAGGAAATTCATTGAAAAACGAAGAAGATCAGATATTGAGGAAGCATTTTACCGATCTGGCGCGGAAAGCGGACCAGAGTCATATTGCAACATTCACCGGGTTCTTAAGTCTGCCGGAGCAGTCCGTCTTTTATTCCATGGACTTTTCGTATGTACCGTACTGCGTTTTCGGAGGTCAGGAGGGGTGTGAGCGGGCAGTGATCCGGTTCGGTGAGGAATGGGAGTTCCCGGTCTGCTGTATCAAAATGGCACCGTTAATGAATAAGTTTGCGGATGCGCTGACGCACCGGGATTTTTTGGGGGCACTCATGAACCTTGGAATTGAACGGAGTACGTTGGGAGATATTTATATTGAGGACAAGACGGGGTATCTGTTCTGCCTGAAAAGCATGGCAGAATACATTACCGAAAATCTTACGCGGATCCGGCATACAAGTGTGCAGTGTACGGTCTGCGAAGAGCCGCCGGTCTTTTTGCAGAAGGAACCGGAGGAAAAGCTCATCCAGATCAGCTCCGTACGGACCGATGCGCTGATTGCGGGGGTGTATCATCTTTCACGGACAGAAAGTAATGAACTGTTCCGGGAGCAGAAGGTATTTATCAACGGAAGACTGTGTGAGAATAACAGCCGGGCGCTGAAGGAGGGGGATCAGATTACCGTCCGCGGCTATGGGAAGTTTGCCTATGAGGGTGAGAAAGGGATAAGCAGGAAAGGAAAAGTGAATGTGAGGGTTCTGGTATGGTGATGCTGCAGCAGATGATCGTGATGTTTCTGATGATGGCGGTCGGATATTTATGTTATCGAAGGCAGATTCTTACGGAAGAGGTGAGCAGAAAGGTTTCGGCGATTGTAGTGAATGTGGCCAATCCCTGTATGATTTTAAGCAGTGCACTGACGGATCAGCAGATGCAGGGAAAGGAGCTGGTACAGACGCTTGCAATCGTGGTTATGATGTATGCCTTTTTGCTTGTTGTGGCACAGCTTCTTCCGAGAATCCTGTGCATACAGAAGGAGAGTCGTGGAGCCTATGCAGCGATGACGGTTTTTGCAAACATTGGCTTTATGGGATTCCCGGTACTGGCTGCGATGTACGGCAATGGAGCACTTTTGTATGGAGCGGTCTTTCAGATTCCATTTAATATTCTGATTTATACCTATGGAGTGGCGGTGCTGACAAGAAAGCCTGGTGCCTGTGCGAAGACAGAGCAGGATGTGAAGACAGAGCCGGATGTGAACGCAGAGGTGGATGTGAAAGCAGAGCCGGATGTGAAGTCAGAGGTAGATGTGAAAGCAGAGGTGGATGTGAAAGCAGAGCCGGATGTGAAAGCAGAGGTAGATGTGAAAGCAGAGCCGAATGGAAAGACAGGGGAACGGCAGGATGCGCAAGGCATAACAGCGGCTGTGAATGGGAAGTCTGAAAATATAGAAAATGGCAGTGAACAACAGGGAAAGCTGCAGGGAACAGTAGAAATTGTGAAGAAGATCTTCAATATCGGAGTGATTGCCTGTATCGCAGCAATGCTGCTTTACTTTCTGCAGACTCCTGTTCCTTCCTTTTTACAGGCATTCATTACGAATCTGGGGAATCTCACCGCTCCGTTAAGTATGATGATTATCGGAGCATCCCTTGCACAAATGCCGTTAAAGGAGCTGTTTCTGGATAAGAAGCTGTTACTGTTTTCGCTGGTGAAGCTGTTGCTTCTTCCGGCTGTCTGGATGATCATGGTGAATCGTGTGGCAGAGCAGGAAATTTTGCGGGGTGTGTGCCTTGTAATGATGGCGACTCCGGCAGGAAGTATGACTGCAATGCTTGCTCAGCAGTATGGTGGAGATTATGAAACTGCTTCCCGTGGTGTGGCGCTTACCACGGTGCTTTCTGTGATCACCATGCCGCTTCTGGCTGCGGTATTTCTGTGAATGGAATGAGATCGCAGATCGCTGTCATTGTAATATGATGAAGAAGCTGCCTGGAAAGCATGAGAGCCGGTACCCAAATTGTGGATCACAAACGCAACAGAAATAGTCCTTATCATACATTGATCTGGCATAAGGACAAGAGATCCCGGCATATTTTGTATAAAAAATATACTGGGATTTCTTATGAGCAAATACATAGAAAAATGGAAACTGACGGGAAAAAATCTGACGGATGGTCTGCATGTGCATTGGAAGGAAGAGTGGAAAAGACAAGATGGGGAGAAACGTCCGGATTATCAGAAAAGGGTCTGCATGCTGCTTTTGCGGAATACGGCATTTCTGCTTGTCGCCGCCGCACTTCTGCGTGGAGCGGTGGTGTTCTGGGGAGACAGCGTGCATGCAAGCAACACGGTTGGAAACCGTGAGCTGCCGATTTACTGTGTAAAAACAGATGAAGCGGGGGGAAAGAAGATTGCACTCACCTTTGATGCCGCCTGGGGAAACGAGGATACGAAGAAAATTCTCGAAATCCTCAAAAAGAATAATGTGAAAGTGACCTTTTTTATGACAGGCGGCTGGGTAGAGAGCTATCCGGAGGATGTCAGAGCCATCCTTGCGGATGGGCATGATCTGGGAAACCACAGCGAAAACCATAAGAATATGAGTCAGATTTCCGATGCGGAAAAGAAAGAAGAGCTGATGAAGGTTCATGAAAAGGTCCGGGAGCTGACCGGGTATGAAATGTTCCTGTTCCGCCCGCCGTATGGTGACTATGATAATGCGGTAATCAAGGTCGCAAGAGAGTGCGGATATTACCCGATTCAATGGGATGTGGATTCCCTGGACTGGAAGGATTACGGAGTGGATTCCATCATTAAGACAGTTACCGGACATAAGCATCTGGGAAGCGGATCAATTGTTTTGTGCCATAATGGAGCAAAATTCACATCTGAGGCGCTGGATAAGCTGATTCAGAACCTGAAGGATCAGGGCTATACCTTTGTGCCGCTGTCAGAGCTGATTTACAGGGATCATTATCACCTGGATCATGAGGGAAGACAGATTAAGGATTAGGGAAGAATCCCTCTTTCGTACGAATTTCCAAAGCATTTCCGTAAAAACATGTGTACTTAAATTTGAAAATTGGTAGTATATGAGGCACTTTGGAAATTAAAAGAGAAGAACTGACAGAAAATCAGATAATCTGTTATAATTATAAAAACTGAGTGTGACGTTGGACCAATGAAGTTAAAATATTAATATGAGAATATATTTACAGGAAACAAAAGGAAAATGAGGGACGGGGATGAATGAAAAAAACGGAAAACGGACTATCTGCATCAGTGGAATAGCCGTGCTGATCAGTATCGTGGCTATCAGTGTATGCATTTTCATGTTTTTAACCCATATCAGGGGCTTTCGTGAGGTGGCAGATGCAGACAGCTATGATAAATATTACGTGATGATCACCAAGGACAGCAAATCCTCTTTCTGGCAGTCGGTGTATCAGGGAGCATATCGGAGGGGGCTTGAAGAGAATGCTTACGTGGATCTTCTGGGAGAGAACCTTTCTGAGAATTATTCCAGAGAGGATCTGATGCGGATCGCGATTTCCTCCGGTGTAGATGGTATTTTTGTGGAATCGGATGAAAGCGGGGAGCTGACAGAGCTGATCGATGAGGCAGTAGACAGGGATATTCCTGTTGTAACGCTGTATGGTGACAACACCCATAGTAAACGGTGCAGCTTTGTTGGTGTAGGAAGCTATAATCTTGGCAGGGAATATGGCAGACAGGTGCTGAAGATTGCAGAGGAACAGAAGAAGGAGAAATCCGAAGAAAAGGGAGAAATACAGGTAGCTGTCCTTACGAATGCCTATACGATGAATTCCGGACAAAATATTATCTATTCCGGCATCCAGGATGCCATAGAACAGGAAAAGACGGGAGAAACAAAGTTCTCAGTTTCCTATATCACAGTAGATGATACCAATACCTTTTCTGTAGAGGAGTCTATCCGGGATATTTTTATGGAGGAGAGGCTGCCGGATATCATCATCTGTCTGAATGAACTGAATACCACCTGCGTTTATCAGGCGGTGGTTGATTATAATCAGGTTGGACAGATTTCCATTTTGGGGTATTATGATTCGGATACTATTATTAATGCCATTGACAGGAATGTCGTCAATGCAACGATTTCCATAGATACGGAGCAGATGGGAGGATTTTGCGTAGAAGCACTGACTGAATATTATTTACTGGGAAATACCAGTCAGTATTTTACGGCAGATGTTACCCTGATCGATAAAAGTAATGTGGCACAATACCTGGAGGGCGGTGATGAAGATGAGAATTAATCCGAAAAAGCTGTCCCTTCAGGAAAAGATGAGCTGTGTTTTTATTCTGGCCAATATGCTGGTATTTCTGGTTACCCTGCTTTTATTTACCGGAATCAACAGTATGTTCCGGGAAATAGACATGGTTTATGAAGATAATATGCACCTGAACGAGCTGTCGGATGCGCTGACTGCAGTGCAGGATAGTATGACCGATTATCTGAATGCCAAGACCAGTGATTCCCTGGAGGAGTTTTACCGGAATGAACAGACCTATACTGAAATGGTGGAAGGGCTGAATGATAAGATCGCCGGTACTGCTTTTCTGAGGATGGAACGGAGTATCCGGCATATGTCCCGGGAATATCTGGATGTGGTAGGGCAGACGATTGAGGCCAAACGTGGACGGAATGTGGAGAAGTACAGGGTGCGTTATGAGAATGCCACGCAGATGTATGGCTATATCGATACCTATATCAACAGTCTGAACAATGAGCGGTTCCGGAATAACTCAGAGAATTACAGCAGGCTGTCTGACGCGTTCAGACGTTTTGAAACGATCAGCATTCTGGTGCTGACTGTTGTGATCGTGGGAAATGTGATATTGATCATCCGGTTTACCGGTGGCATGATCAGGCCGCTCAAAGGCTTGGCAACATCGGCCGACGAGGTTGCCAAGGGGAATTTTAACGTGGAACTGATACCGGTTGCGGCTGAAGATGAGATCGGTATCGTGACCAAAGCCTTTAACCAGATGGTGGTCAGCATCAGACAGTATATTGAGAGACTGAGACAGAGTATGGAGATCCAGCAGTCACTGAAGGAAAAGGAGCTGATGATGGAAGCACATCTGAAGGATGCGCAGCTGAAATATCTGCAGGCACAGATCAATCCGCATTTTCTGTTTAATACCCTGAATGCGGGTGCCCAGCTTGCCATGATGGAAGAGGCAGACAGGACATATGATTATGTCCAGAATGTAGCGGAGTTTTTTCGATACAATGTCAAAAAGGGGAATGAGACAGTTACCGTCAGAGAAGAGATTGAGCTCGTAGATAACTATATATATATTCTGAATGTGAGATTTTCCGGGGAGATCCATTATAAGAAGCAGATTGATGAAGGTGTGCTTTCTGTCAGGATGCCGGGCATGATCCTGCAGCCTATCGTGGAGAATTGCATCAATCATGGAATCCGTGAAATGGAAGGAAGAGGGAAAATATGGCTTTCCGTTTATCAGGAGGATGATTTCGTCTGCATCAGTGTAAAAGACAATGGCAGAGGGATCAGTACGGAAAACATTGAGAAGATTCTGAATGGTTCTTACAGGCAGGAGAAGCATCCCGGAAGCTCGAACGGAATTGGAATGGATAATGTCATTGCCAGACTGAAGCTGTATTCGGAAATGGATGATGTGATGAGTATTTACAGCGAAGGGAAGGATATGGGAACGGAGTTTGTTATATACCTGAAGAAAAAGGAAGAGGGGGAACCTTATCATGTACAGGATCATGCTGGCTGATGATGAAGGGATCGTGATCGATTCCCTGAAATTTATTATTGAAAAAGAATTTGGGGATCTCTGTGAGATCCGGTATGCTAAAACAGGAAGAAGTGTAATTGAGCTGGCAGAAAGCTTCCGGCCGGATATCGCGGTCATGGATATCCAGATGCCCGGTATCAATGGAATTGATGCCATGAAGGAAATCAAGAAGTCAAACAGCAGTACAGTGTTTATCGTGATGTCGGCCTATGATAAGTTCGACTATGCGCAGGAGGCCATTTCACTTGGGGTTCTTGAGTATATTACGAAGCCTATGGAGAGAAAGCGGATTCTGGCTGTCCTGAAAAAAGCCATGGAGATCATTGACAGGGAAAGGGAAAAGCGGAAAAGGGAGCTGCTGGTCAAGGAAAAGCTGGAAACAGTAGTTCCTATTATTGAAAGCGGGCTGATCTCCAATATCCTTCTGCAGGAGCACTTTGAAGAGGATATAGAAAATTATAAGACGCTGCTTGGGATGGATAGCGGATATGCCTACATGGTGGCAGTTGTATGCGGGGATGAGCAGAAGGCGAATCATATGACCAATGCGGTAGGAAGCAGTGTCAGGATGCAGAATCATTATCAGGAGGTACGCACGATCCTGAAGGAATATTTTAACTGCTATGTAGGATCGGTAATGGCCAATAAGCTGGCAGTCCTGGTGCCCTATGAAAAGGAAGTCATGGATTATAATGAGCGTATCGAGCTGATCGAAAAGGCAAGGGAAGCAGTGCGGTATCTGAGAAAGCGGACAGACATCAGCTTCAGGATCGGGTTTGGAAGTGTAGGTGAAATGCGGGATATGGCAGATTCCTATACGCAGGCACTACGGGTACTGGTAGAATCAACAGGGAGCGTTGCCCATGTGGATGATCTCCCCCTACGCTGTGAGTATGCCGGGGATTATCCTATTAAGCTGGAGAAGAGATTATTTGAAGAAATTGAGAATGGTGAAATAAATAATGCCACAGCTTCTGCAAAGAGCTTCTTTGACTGGATGATGGAAAGTGGGTCAGGGCTTATGGATATCCGGCTGAAGGTACTGGAATTTGTATTGTGGTCAGAACACATTGCCTATGAAAAAGGAGGTATGACCTATCAGCTGGATGTCAGAAGTGATTATCTGCCGGGGATCATGAGTATGGAGGATCCGGAGAGACTGCGGCTCTGGTTTACGGATAAGATAGCAGAGGCCTGCAGAAATATCCAGAGTAAACGGTCAGAGAAATCCGGAAGTGTGATTGAAGAGGCCATGCGTTATATCAGGGAGAACTACAACAGGGATATTTCCCTTGATGAGGTATCAAGGGAG